>ERZ780168.88-NODE-88-length-94884-cov-60.515064_pt1 | contig 94884 bp, 83 predicted proteins | sample MGYA00510981_ERZ780168 | MGnify/ENA primary metagenome ERZ780168 (study PRJEB29588, sample SAMEA2158769) | human gut metagenome | biome: human gut; feature: human-associated habitat; material: faeces | place: Denmark | collected 2008/2010 ...
CAAAATATATGAGGCTATGCAGGTGGAAAATTGCATTTCGACTTTGACTTTAGGCTATCTTTTATTTCACATAATATGGAGCGATCCTGGCATTCTTTTTGTAGGATAGAAGTTTTTGTATATCTTTGCGGGATATAGGCGAGGGGGCTTGCGTAGTTAGGTCTGATAGCTCGGCTTGTTGGTGTTTTTTACTTCTTATTTATGAAATTTACCAGGATTATTTCTTTTGTAGCTTTTACATTGTCGGTCGTGCCTGTCGTTTCGGCGCGCGAAAACTCTATGGGTGTGCGGATTGGGTATAATTCGCGCAATTCATCGCCTACCGCCGGATTGTGGTTCCAGCATGAATTTGCCCCACATTTCCGTCTTGCGCCTAATGTCGACTATATCTTCCGCAAGGATAATACCGACGCGTTGTCAATCAACTGCAACGCCCAGTTCCCCATTCATTTCGGCCAGACCGGTTCTTTTGCATTCTATCCTCTTGCCGGACTGAATTATACAAGCTGGAATTATCATTATACCGACGATCCCGACATCAGCGACAGCTCGTCTGACGGTGCCGGCGATGTCACATCACGCAAAAACCGTTTCGGAATCAATGGCGGCGCCGGCCTTGAATACCGTGTGACTCCCACACTCAAACTGGCTCTCGAAGCAAAAGGTACCTTCGTAAAAAGCTATTCATCAGCCACCGTAACCATCTCGATAGGCTACGTATTCTGATTTCCGTTCCTGCGTCACTCCATTGCCATAAATACGCGTAGTGTATATCATGGCGCGGACGCGATGATTCGCGCCCCAATGCAGCTTTCTTAGGAATAACCGCATCGGAAAGCCGGAGATACTGCGTTAAGTAAACAGCATTGAATCGCGTTCCGACAAGTTCGTTCGTATTTTGTGTCCGGCAACACTCTCTTTAAGTTGATTTACAGTTTTCCGCAGGCGCGCAGGTAGGCTATGTGGGCGGTGTAGAGCGCGAATCCCGCTTCGACATGTTGCTGGCATGATTGGCTCCACAATAGTTGTGCTTCGAGATAATCGCTCAGTGTTTCCATGCCGTTGTCAAACATCACACGGCTCAGACGCATGTTTTCTGCCGCCTGTTCGACCGAGGTCTCCGACAGCCGGAGTGCCGCTTCCGCTTCCTCAAGATTGGTATACGACCGATGCAAATCAAGCATGAGCAACTCTTCTTTGTCGTGCATCTCGGCTTGCGAACGATGCCACTCCTCGCGCGATGCGTCGACTTTGGCACTGCGGCCTCCGAAATGATATATCGGGACTGATACATTGAGCAGTACGGCAAACGCGCCCCTGTCGAAAAGTGTCGACTTGTTCAGCTCAAATCCGTAATTGTAGGAATATCCGGCTTTTACCGCTACCTGAGGCAGCAGTTCGCTGCGGGTCATGTCAATCTGCGATTTGAGCGACTGGCTGTTGGCCTGCAGCGCATTCCATTCCGGACGGTCGTATATCACCTCGTTGCTTTCGATAGCTGCGGGCAATGTCACTTCAGGAAACCGGTCGACGACATCAAAGTCGGTAATCATCGGCTGTCCCGTCACGCGACACAGATTCATCTTGGCGAGACGTATGGCGTTGCGCGCACGCAGTATGTTGAGATCGGCCTCGTTGATGCGTACAGCCACTTTCAGCCGGTCATTGTTGTGGCGCATGCCGTGGGCAATCGCGCTCTCTACATTGGCCTTAAGTTCCAGTACGACACTTTTGTACGATTTCGCCACTTCGAGCAGCTGTTCGGCCTTCACGACATCGGCGTAGGCCGTCGTGACTGCCACGATGACCTCGTCGCGTGTCATTTCAAGCGCGGCATGCGCCATCTCGGCCTTGTGCGAGGCCATAGCTACCGAACTGCGTATCTTGCCACCCATGTAGACAGGCTGTGTCACCTCCACTCCGGCAGTGAACATCGGGCCGACCTTATAGTCAAGTCCTATTCCGGGGAAATATGCGAAGCTGCCTGTCGGGGTAGGCATTCCGTTTCCGTCAGGTGCGAATACCGGCAGATTGCCCCCTTCGATACTATAACTTCCGCGCGCGTTGCTGTAAATGCCGGTGGCCGACGCACTGATGTCGGGGAAATAATTGGCACGCAGGCTTTTTACCATGGCTTTGGCCTGACGCGTCTGATATTCCGAGGCTTTTATGGAATTGTTGGCACCCAGTGCCATCTCAACGCAGTCGTCGACGGTAAGGGTATCGGCCTGCGCGCTGATTGCAGTCGAGGCCATTATGATTGCGATTGTCTTGAATTTCATTTCTTTACTGGAAAAAAGAGTGAATATAACACCGGGATGAATACCAGCGTGATTACTGTGCCGAACAGCAGTCCGCCCATGATGGCCGCGGCCATCGAACCGAACATCGAGTCAGACAACAGCGGAAGCATGCCGAGTATGGTGGTCAGCGCAGCAAGCGACACGGCGCGCAGACGGTTGACCGAACTTTGTATCAGCGCGCTGCGCTGCTCCATTCCTTCGCCTGTGAGGCGTTCTATCTCGTCCATCAGCACGATGCCGTTCTTGATGACCATGCCGATAAGTCCGAGCGTTCCGACTATTGCCACGAAGTCAAATGTCTTGCCCGTTATTATCATGGTTATGACGATTCCGACCACCACCATAGGTATGGTGCAGAATATTATCAACGGTTTCCGATAATCCTTGAACAGCATTATAAGCAGCGCTATCATGAGAATTATGGCAAGCGGGAAGTTCTGGAACAGATAGCGCATCGACTGGTCGGAAGCGGCCTTCTCGCCCTGCCATGACAGAGCGTAGCCGGTAGGGAGTTCGATGGCTTCGAGCGCCTTTTCCACCGCCACACGCGCTTTTTCAGTCTCTATGCCGGGAGCGGGGGATGCCTGTACGCGTACCGACCGCTGGCTGTTGTAGCGCGGAATGACAGGATTCTCCCATTCCACCGTCACTCCGTCGGCCACCTGTGTCAGCGGTGTGGTCGACATCATGCGGTCGATAATCATATCCTTGTCAATCACCCCAGTAGCCATGCTTGTAATCACATCCTCATCGACGAGTGCGCTTACATCGGGAAGCGTGGAAAATACCGATATGTTTTCAATGTCCTCAATCATGCCGTGGTCAGAAGTAATCTGCTTGAGGTAGATAGGGGTGGGGTGCGTTCCGTCAAACAGTGTCGCTATCGGCACTCCGCCCGTGGCTGTAAGCATCGACAGGCTCACATCCTTGCGGCTCAGACCTGACATGCGTGCCGCACCCTGGTTGTATTCCACCTGGAGCACCGGCACGCGCGGTTCGAGGTCGCGTGTGATAAGCCTTATCTGGGGCAGCCGCTCCATGATGCGCTCCGCCGAGTCGGCGAGCGCCGACAGTACGGCGGGGTCCGGTCCGGTGAACTGCGCCTCGATGGGATATTTCTTGAACATTAGGTTGTAGCGCTTGAGCTTGGCGTATGCCTCGGGGTAGTGCGACGACACATACTGCTGCATCTCCTCGATGTGGTCGCGCAGCTCGCCGGGCGATGTGAAGTCTATAATCAGTTCGCCGTATGCCAGATTGGGGGTAGGGATGGAGCGCACGAGGTTATATCGTCCCGGTGCGCCACCTATCGAGGTCGTTATATTTCTCACGTAGGGCAACGTCTTGAAGTAAGCCTCTATCTCCGCGAGGTCTTTCCTCACGCGGTCGGGCGATGTGCCGTCGGGCAGCTTGTATTCCATATACAGCTGGTCGTAGGCCATATCGGGGAAAAATCCCTGCCGCACGTAGCGGAATCCGAATACCGACAGCATAAGCAGTGCGCCCATTATGCCGACCGTGACATATTTATGGTGTATCGCCGATGTCACGAGTGAACGCAGCCACCGGTAGGCACGACCTTTGTAAAGGTCTTTTTCAGCCATTGCCACGCTTTTACCTTTCAGATACCTGTCGGCCATGAGCGGCACATGCACCAGTGCGAGCGCCCAGCTCAGCAGCAGCGACACGGCGAGTACGATGAAGAGGTCGCGCACATATATGCCGGTAGTGTCGGGCGACAGGAATATGGGCAGGAACGCGAGGATTGCGATAAGTGTGGCTCCCAGCAGCGGCATTGCCGTGCGGGCACTTATGCCGGTAAGAGCCTCGCGGCGCGGTATTCCTCTTTTTAGGTCGACAAGTATGCCGTCGATAATCACTATGGCGTTGTCGACAAGCATACCCATGGCGAGGATAAACGCTCCGAGCGACACCCTCTGCATCGTGCCTCCGAAATTGAACAGGAAAAGGAACGATCCGAGCACGATTGTGACAAGTGAGATGCCTATCATGACGCCGCTCCGCAGTCCCATCGCCAGCATGAGTATGAGCACCACGATTGCCACAGACTCCATAAGATTGACGAAGAATGTGGTGAGAGCGTCGGTGACGCGTTCGGGCTGATTGAACACGCTGTGCACCTCTATCCCTGCGGGCAGACGCTCGCGGCGCAGCTGTGACAGCAGGTCGTCGACCTCCTTACCCACCTTGACTATATCCGAACCGTGGCGTCCTGACACGAGGATGCCGATCGCCGTTACCGAGTCGCGCAGCAGCCGGTTGCGCTGCGGCGTGGCGAGCGTGCGCTCCACGTCGGCTATGTCCTTGATATGAAGCCGGTCATCCTCATGCCCGGCGAGAAGCATGTCGCCTATGGCCTCCACCGAGTTCAGGCGGTCGGTGACGTTTACACGTATGCGCTGCTCGGGGGTGTCGAAATATCCGGCGTAGGTCACGTCGTTCTGATTGTTGAGCGTCGATATTACCTCGAGCGGCTTCACTCCGAGATTGGCCATGCGGTCGCGGTTGAGCGATATGTTGATTACCTCTGTCGGCACTCCGTAGAGCTGCACTTTGTCCACTCCGTCGAGGTCGAGAATGCTGCGGCGTATGAGCTGCGCATAGTCCTCCATCTCCCGCGGTGAGAACCCTTCTGCTGTCATCGCGTAGAACAGACCGTACACGTTGCTGAAATCCTCCTGTACCATAGGAGTCTGCGCTCCGGGCGGAAGCGTGGCCGCACAGTCGCTCACCTTGCGGCGCAGCAAGTCCCAGCATTGCTCCACATCCTCATCCCTGACCGTCGACTGCAGCTCCACGTTGATGACTGACAGGTCGTTCATCGACACGCTTTCCACGTTGCTGACATTGCTTATCGAGCGGATTGCTTTCTCCAGCGGATCGGTCACCTCCAGCTCCACCTGATGGGCCGATGCTCCTGGATATACTGTCGCGACTACCGACAGCTTGACTTTGATTTCCGGGTCCTCGAGCTTGCTCATGGCCCAGGCGGAAAATATACCGCCCACTACCAGTACCGCTACAAGGAACTGTACCAGTTTGCTGTTGGCGAACGCCCATTTGCTAAGATTGAATTTCATTGTTCTCTGACTCTGATAGATTGTGCGAAACGATTGGTGATTTACAGCTGGTTGCCGACATTGGTCGGCGATGCGGGTGCCAGCGGCTTTATTTTCTCATTCTCGCGGAGGCGACCTGCGCCGGCGGCCACGATGTCAATGCCGTCGAGCGGTGCGGCGCATGATATTTCGGCCTCGCCGTCACGTGTGAGCCTCACCACCTCTACCGGCACTTTGCGGAGTGTGCTGTCGGGTGATACGGTAAAAATATATGAGTCGGATCCTGCACCAGCGAGTGATGTCGAGGGAACAATCCACCGGTTGCTGTCATCCTTTTCGCTGCCGTTGCCGGCTTGCATAATGACCGTGGTCGACATGCCTACGGAGGGGAGCGGTTCACCTGCGTCGTCAAACGACAGTTTTACCGTGTACAGCTGGTTGGCGTTTGCCACGCTCTGTTCGGCAAAAGGTTTCAGCCGGAATGTTCTGCCCGGGTATATGTCGAATGTGCAGGTATAGTCGGTGAAATCATTGATGCGGGAGAATGCGGCTGCCGGTATCTTTATCTCGACAAGCGGCGTGCTGTTGTCGACAATCTCGAGTACGGGAGTGCCTGCGCCAACCACTTCGCCCGCGTGCCGCAGTATGGCTTTTACCTCGCCCGAAGCAGGTGCCGTAAGACGTGTGTCGTTGAGCTGGTTGCGTGCGTGCTGCAGTTTGGCCGTTATCTGTTGCAGACCGTACACAGCCTTGTCGTGTGCCACCGAAGTCGTGGCATTCTCATTATATAGCGCGATTATGCGTTCGGCCTCGCTGCGCACGGAGTTGTATTCGGCTTCGGCAGCATCGAGAGCCACGCGGTAGTCGGTGTCGTCGAGACGCCCGATGACCTGGCCGCTTCTTACATTATCCCCCTCCTTTACGCTGAGTGAAGCGATACGGCCCGCCACCTTGAACGCGGTGTAGACTTTGTCGTCGCTTACCACTTTACCGGGAAACACCAGACGCGAACCGTCGGTTGCTGCCACGGCCGTGCATGTTTTTACCGGCTGTACGGCTCGGTTGTCGCTGTCGTCATGGTTTTTGCAGCTGCTTGTCGCTAAAAGAGCCGAAAATGCAATTGTGATAAATAGGATTTTCATTGTGATACTGAAATATGACATACAAAGGTTTGACATGTGCAAAGTTAGTCATTAATATGCTATGGCCGTGCATGGCCCGTTTCTCTAAAATTGGTCAAAAAGTCGGAAATATCTTAATGTGCACAATTAAGCTAAAAGATATTTTTATTGCTAAAAATAAAGAAAAATGACAAAATATTTGCATGTTTAATAGCTATTTGCTTATTTTGTCGTTGAAATTATATACTTTTGTTTAACAAAACAAACTTAAGGAGACAAAAAATTGTCATTTATTACAATAGATACTTAAATTCTTAAAATTTTAAATTATATTCCAATGCTTACAGTAAAAGGTAAAAGAGTAAAGAAAAGATGGATAATACTGTTTACCGTCATAGTGGCAATCAGTATCATCGGATTGTTTGTATCGCCCGCCGAGGGTCTGTACAATCTTACAAACGACAGTCTGTTTGCAAATATCGCGTGGATGATTACAGCCACGATATTTGTGCTGATGATGACTCCGGGACTTTCATTCTTCTACGGTGGCATGGTGAGAGCTAAAAATGTCATCTCCACCATGCTTCAGAGTTTCATCGTGATGGGATTTGTCAGCGTCATCTGGGTGTTGTTCGGCTTCGGCCTTGCGTTCGGCAACGATATCGGCGGTATCATAGGCAATCCGTGCGATTTCTTCCTGTTCAGCAACGTTGGTGTCGGCAACGTGACAGGCACAAGTGCCGAGGTGCCGAGTGAAATCGGCATGGCTACCACAACCATACCTCTCGTGCTTTTTGCTCTGTTCCAGATGAAGTTCGCTATCATCACCCCCTCGCTCATTACGGGGTCGTTCGCCGAACGAGTGCGCTTTTCGGGCTATCTTGTGTTCATGATGATATGGATTATACTCGTATACTGTCCGCTCGCTCACTGTACATGGCATCCCGAGGGACTGTTCGGCAAACTTCATGTGCATGATTTCGCGGGTGGTATCGTGGTGCACGCTGCCTCAGGTATAGCCGCCCTTGCCGGCGCGATGTTCCTCGGACGGCGTTCGTCGACCGAGAATGCCAAGCCGGCCAACGTCCCCTTCGTGCTTCTCGGTGCGGCATTGCTGTGGCTCGGCTGGTTCGGTTTCAACGGCGGCAGCTCGCTGGCAGCCGACGGTGTGGCGCTCTCGGCTTTCCTCAACACCAATACCGCCGCCGCAACCGCTATGGTGACATGGGTGGTGTTTGACGCTCTTCGCGGACACAAACCCTCGGCAATGGGTGCCGCAATCGGAGCCGTTGTGGGTCTCGTGGCAATCACGCCCTGTGCCGGCTGGGTGACTGTTGGTGAGTCGATATTCATCTCATTTGTCATCACTATCTGCTGCAACCTTGCCGTGACCTGGAAAAAGTCAAGCAATCTTTTCGACGATGCTCTCGATGTGTTCCCCACCCACGGGCTCGGCGGTATCATCGGCACGGTGCTTACCGGTATCTTCGCCTACAATTTCTTCGCTGAGAATGGCATGGAGGGTGTGAGCCGCTCCACTTTCTTCTGGAACCATATCCTTGTGCTTGCCGGTGTATGCGCCTACACATTCTTCATGAGCTACGCCATCTACTGGATTACCAACAAGATGATACCTATGCGCGTGTCGCGCCACAGCGAGGAAATCGGTCTCGATCGCTCGCAGCACGACGAGGAGTATGCCGGCGAAACGGGTACAGGTATCGCCGAGGACACCCCCTCCGACTACCAGTGGTTCAACTCCGCGGAATAAACCGTCACGGTAAATATTGCTCTTATATATATTCTTTATTTATTCTTCACGAAAGATTCTTTGCGAACGGGTGCGAGTCAAAATCGCGCCCGTTCTTCACGATATGAAAGTGCTGCCGAACTCGATTTTATTTAGAGACGGTATCGTAGAGTTGCGAAATTTCGATTGATGTAGGGACGCACGGTCTGTGCGTCCGATAATCAATCGGAATTTTACAACTCTCTCGATATTTGGATTTGTATCATGCTGGTAGACAGGATGTAGCCTATCGGTAGATGTTTTGTAGATGGTGTGTCGGGGATGTCGATGGCACTATGATTGATTTGATACGGCTGAAATTTTGGAAATATGACTAATTTTGCCGTATGAAAAATTCTGCCGGTATATTTCTCTTGTTGTTGACCGTAACAGTCATATCCTTATTCACCGGATGCGGCCAATCTCGCCGCAACCATGTGGCGCCTTTCGGCTGGACGGCCGAAAATCCGGTGGCCGATTCGCTGACGGTGCGTATGGAATATGCTTTTCTCGGAGAGGTGCCCGTCGATTCTCTTGCGCGCCTTGTCGATGAGTTTGATGCCGCAGTATCCGGTATGACAGGTGACGATGAGGCGAAAAGTCATCTCAGAGGCTGCGCTCTGTTCTGGAAAGCACGTCTTAAATACCGTCTCGGACGCTTCGGTGAGGCAAGAAAACTGATTGATGAGTCAATCGCATTGACCGACTCGGCGCGATATCCGTATGAAATACGGCGTTACCGCTGGCTTGTCGAAAACCGCGGCGCCTACAGCATCGACCAATGGTATGAGCATATCTCCGACGAAATAAAATTTTACCGCAAGCACTCGTGCGTATATATGCTCGTATCACGCTACCTGGATATGAGCTGGCTGATGCTTGAGGCCGGATATTCGGCTCGCACGATAGAATATCTGTCGATGGCCGATTCATTGCTCGACGGCATTGACGAGCTGACGGTTGTACGCGCGGGTCTGCGCATCAACCTCGCCGACATGTATTGCACGGTTGGCGACTCTCTCAGGGCCGCGAATATGCTGCGGGAGATAGGGGAGCGCCCCGAAGTGCTTGCCGACGGTTATACATCGTCGCTCATCGATTTCAATCTGTGGGTCACTGCAAGAGACACCGTAGCGTTGCGGCGTGTATGGGACAGTCTGTCTGACGACAGTGTGCGCATAGGGCTGCGTGGTGTTGTATCGGCATTTATGGCGCGCGTAAGCCTTGACCGTGGGGATACGCGCGGCGCACGGGAATATATAGCCGATACCCGCAGGTTTCTGCCTGCCGTCACGCAGGGCGACCACAAGGCTTTCATGCTGCGTACAATGGCCGAGACTGCCGAAGCGACGGGCGACGACAGGCGGGCCGTAGAGTGTTTCTCCCGCTATGCCGAGGTTACTGACTCGCTCAATGCCGAGCGGCAGCGCGGCGAGCTGATAAGTGCCGAGACATCGCGGCAGATAGATATGGCCGAGGAGAGGGCGCGGGGCGAGCGCCGCATGCTTATATTCCGTTTTACGGCTGTGATAGCCGTTTTTATAATAGCCGTGGTAGTGGTGTGGATTCAGGTGCGCCGGCGCATGACGCGGTTGCGCGACCGACATCATGCCGAAAGGCTCGACAGGCTTAAATCGCAGCGCGCGGAACTGGCCATGACGCTCCGCATGACCGAGAAAGAGAACATGCTCGACGAACTCGACGGACGCCTTGCCGACCTTGCGCGTAAAGGCAACGTATCGGCGGGCGACATATCGGCCGTGCAGTCCGGCATACGCGCTGTCACCGCCGCCGAAGCCGAGAGCGAGAATTTCGCCGAAGTATTCGCACGCATAAGCCCGGCGTTTACCGACAATCTTCGCCGCGCCTATCCCAACGTGCGCCGCTCGTCGGAACGTCTGGCATGCTACATAGCGCTCGGACTCGATACACGGCATATAGCGCGCGAAATGAACATACGTCCCGAGTCGGTGCGTCAGGCGCGATGGCGTCTGCGCTCGCAGATGGAGCTTCCGGCCGACAGCGACCTCGACCAGGCACTCAAAGATTTGCTTTAGCTGCGTTTAAATTGTTGTAATTCCATATATTAAGATTCGGTAGATACTATGTAGACGGCAGTTTTTCGCTTACCGGACACACATTCCATATTTTTGTGCCGGCATTAATTGTCGGAGAATATTGCAGAACTTACTCACTCCCTTTACATCTGATAAAAACTGTTATTTATAAACTTCCAAAATCTTGATTTATGAATTTTTTGAAAAAGATTGTTGTCACATTTTTAATCGTGATGCTATGTCCGGCACTCACCGCACTGGCATTTCCGATAGGTAATCTGAACATTGAATTTAGCGAAGTCGACATGACAGCCCGCGTCACCGGCGCGGCCGACGGCGTGACCCTGACAGGCAAGGTGGAGATACCCTCCAAGGCCGTACGTCCCTCCGACGGCAAAACCTACACTATAACGGAGATAGGGGACCGGGGCGGTAATATCAGAAACGACAAGACCGGCGAGGAGGCATTTTATAACTGCAATAAGATGACCTCGATAGTCATACCTTCGACAGTAACATATATATTCAGCGAGTCGTTCATCGGTTGCACGGCGTTGAAAGAATTTGTCGTGGCTTCCGGCAACAAGAACTATATGGCTGTCGACGGTGTGCTCTACACCAAAAGCAGCAAAGGCAAGATGGACGAGCTGGTGCGTTTCCCGCCGGCAAAGGCAGGTGCATCGTTCACAATCCCCGATTGGATTTCGGGCGAGTCGGATAGCGGCAGCCGCTACGTATGCGGTGGCGCTTTCCGTGACAATTCCACTCTGAAGACTCTTGTAATCGGCAAAGACGTAAGGTTTGCCGCGGATGTATTTGAAGGTAATCTCGGTATAAGCAAAATTGTCGGGGAGGCCTCACGTACAGTCAATGTCGGCGGCCTGCTGCTGTCGGAGGACCGTACACGGCTTTTCTACTTCCCCCCGGCATATACCACCGGGACATTCAAAGTGCCCTCCGGCATAGTGGAGATAAGCAACTATGGGTGTGTTTCGGCTCGGTTTACGGCAATCGACTTCAATCAGGTCACAACCGTCGACAGGGCAGCGTTCAAGGGGGCGGCGCTCAAGACTGTGACTGTGCCAGCTGCGGTCAAGCTGACAGGTACCGCTATATTCGAGGATTGCACGAATCTCACCGAAGCTGTGATTAATAGCAAGATACCTGTCGTTGAGAACGCGACATTCCGTAATTGCCCGAAACTTACAAAAGTCACTCTTCCTTCATCGTGCAAAGGTGTCTATGGCGATGCATTCAAGGGCTGTACGTCGCTGACAAGTTTCTCGCTCGCCAATATGACTACATTCAACGAGGAGGGGTATTACGACGAGATGCATTTCGCATATAGCGGGCTTGAAAAGGTCAACTGGCCCTCGGGTGCGCCCTGTATTGAAGAGTGCATGTTCTTCAAGTGCCGGAATCTCAAATCCATATCCCTGAAGCCGACCACCGAAACCATAAAGGCGTACGCATTCTATCAGACGGGTATAGAGACCTTCAATTCCTCAAATCTAAAGGCGATTGATAATTACGTGTTCGAGGCCTGCGAATCTCTCCGTAAGATTGTGCTTCCCGCTTCCGACCATCAGCTTACGCTTGGACTGGAAACTTTCCGTGTCAATGAAAATGCCGAGGTATATATCGACCATAAGGATATAGGCTATACCGGCTGGACCGGCAGCGACTGGGGATATGCATTCTACGGAATGAAAAGCGATGCCACCATATATACATCGCGTTTCTCGACAAAGGCATTCCCCGAAGGATTCGGTGCCGTATACTGCCCGGCGGGTGCTTACGGCAACTATACCGGATTTGTGAGCCGGGATTCATACGTAAAGGAGATGTTCGGCGTGGTGATGTCAAGAACCGGTGTCACCGTACGACCGAACTACTCATGGGTTAAGGTGACGGGCGTCACTGTCGACGGCAATGAGGCAACGTTGTCCGAAAATAATTTCTATCCCGCTACCGTAAGCTATAAATCTGACGTAGTCATCAGCTACAACGTTAACGGCGTGAACATGTCGACCACCTATAAAGGCTCGTTCGTGGCATCGGTCGACGGACCGGAGATGGATTCCGACGCATCGGTCACCGTGGAAGTCAGTGACGGCGCTGTCGTAATAAGCGGCAACAACCCGGTCGAATGGAGTATATGGCATGTCAACGGCTCGCTCCTGCGCTCGGGCTCCGATACCGACGTGCGTGTCGCCGGTCTCGGCCACGGCCTCTACATAGTCCGCGCCGCGGCCCAAGGCATAACCCCTGTAATCCGCAAGGTGACATTATAAAAATAAACGGGTAATTATATATCGCAACACAAACTCCGCGTGTTGCGGAACTAAACTTTCCGCGGTTATAAACCGCAGCTACTACACGGCTGATTATCAAGAGGCTTTGCATAGTAGCCGCGGTTTATAGCTGCGGAGTTTGTGTTGTGGCGCGTTTCGTCTGTTGCTAATTGGTTGCGCCGGGGAAGGCCGCGGCGTTAATTTTTCCGTGGATAACCACGATATTGATTTCATAGAAATCGCGGTCGGCGTTGTAGATCAGCATTGCCGTCGGCTCCTTCGCGCCATCGGGTATGACCATATAGATCTGCGATACCTCGCCGTCCTCTTCGCTGTACACCACTTCCTCGGTTTTCAACGTTTTGAGCAATTTTTCAAAAGCGGCAGCGACGGTATCATACATCTTCTGGCTCTCACATGAATAGGCCTCTACCGATTTGATATCCTTCATCATATCCTTGAACTGGTCGCCATAGTCTTCTATCATCCCTTCGGCCATACTGAGCATCGCGGAGCCGACGTATACCTTGGATATTCCGTCGCCGGTAGGCATTGAGCCCAACAGTCGGTTCTGAGCGCACGACACCAGCGGCAATATCAGCATCAGCAGTGATAAAATCTTTGATTTCATGATAATATAGTGTTTATGTTTAACTTTTTTCGATTGTGTTGCGGAGGATGTTTTCAGCGTTGCCAAACGCATTGTCAGTCTCACTGAAAGCTTTGCCGGTCATAGCCATGGCACGCGAATATTGCTTGCGGGCTTTTATCATTATATACATGGCTTCTTCGGGATCGTCAATTTGGGTATAGCCTGCATCATCGGTAGTCTGTGCGATGGCCTCGTTGCGGTGGGAAGGTTTGCGCAGGGCAGGCGTTCTTTTTGGCGTGACTGTCTTTTCGGATTCTACAGTCGGTTCTGTTTCCTCTTCGGGTGCGACTGCAGTCGATGTGGTGTCGGCCGGTTCGGAGGCAGTTTTAAGTTCGGAAGCGTATAAATCGCCCTGTGCCGGCACCGGCGTGTTATTGCCGTGTCGCATACCGAAACCGATAAGCAACGCTATCGAGGCCGCTGCCGCAGTGACAGCTACGATGAAGCGGCGGCGCAGTTTAAGCCTTCGTGTGCGGCGCTCGCGGCCGGCCTCCGCTTCGATTTCGTCCAGAAGCTCCTTGTCGGGGCATTCTTCCGAAATCATATCGACCGTACGGAATATCGAGGCTTCCCGGCGCAGGTCGTCAGGCAGCTCCTGCGGGTCGGTGCTGTGGAAGAAAGAGCCTATTTCCTTTTCATCGGAGAGGGTCGTATTGCCGTCATACCAGTCGGCAATCAGCTTTCTTATCCGGTCGTATTGTGATTGTCTGTTCATATATTCTCGTATTGAATAATCAGTTTGCGTAGTTCTTTGCGTGAGCGCGACAGATGCTGTCGCACGGTGCCCTCGTTCATATTGATAGCACGGGCAATCTCAATCCCCGATTTGCCGGAGAGGCTGAGCCGGAGTATAGTACGCCGCGGTTCGCCGAGCTGCTCTATGGCGCTTGACAGCAGTTCGAGGCGGCGTATGTCGTCATTATCCTCGACAGCAATGGTTTCGGCCACATCGTCGACCGCAGTCATCACCGTGCCGGCATTTTGCCGATGGATGTCGAGGCACCTGTTGCGCACGGCACGTATGGCATAGGCCGCTCCGTTGGCTACGGCATTGAGCCGTTCGCGCCCCTCCCATAGGGCCCGCATCACATCCTGCACGGCATCTTTGGCGATTTCATCGTCGCCAAGTATTTTCCGCGCGGTGGCTGCCATTGCGCCGTAGGCCGGAAGTATTGTCGATTTAAACTCTTCAGCTGTCATCGTTTTCGGTGGTGTTCACCTATTTGACGTGGCAATACCGGTTTTGTGACACTATATTTTTGAAAAAACTTTCTAAATATAGTAAAAATTCCTCGGATTGTAGGAAAATGCATATCTTTGTAAGAGTTTAGAAAATATTACAAGTGTAGAGTTAATGAAAAAAGTGGCATTGATTACCGGTATTACCGGTCAGGACGGCAGCTACCTTGCCGAATTCCTTATAGAAAAGGGTTATGAGGTGCACGGCATAATGCGCCGTTCGTCATCATTCAATACAGGCCGTATTGAGCATCTTTACCTTGACGAGTGGGTACGCGACATGAAAAAAGCGCGTCTCGTCAATCTTCACTGGGGCGATATGACCGATTCGTCATCGCTCGTAAGAATAATTCAGCTTGTGCAGCCCGACGAAATCTATAACCTTGCGGCTCAGAGCCATGTGAAGGTGTCGTTCGACGTGCCTGAATTTACCGCCGACGCCGATGCCATCGGTCCGTTGCGTCTGCTTGAGGCCGTGCGCATACTCGGGCTGGAGAAAAAGACAAAGATATATCAGGCTTCCACATCCGAACTCTACGGCAAGGTGCAGGAAGTGCCCCAGAAGGAAACTACCCCGTTTTATCCCCGTTCGCCCTACGGCGTTGCCAAGCAATACGGTTTCTGGATTACCAAGAACTACCGCGAGAGCTACGGCATGTTTGCCGTCAACGGTATCCTTTTCAACCACGAGAGCGAGCGCCGCGGTGAGACTTTCGTAACACGCAAAATCACTATCGCTGCCGCCCGTATAGCGCAGGGATTCCAGGACCGCCTTTATCTCGGCAACCTTGATGCGCGCCGCGACTGGGGATATGCCAAGGATTATGTGGAGTGCATGTGGCTCATACTCCAGCACCCCGTTCCCGAAGATTTCGTGATTGCCACCGGCGAGATGCACACCGTGCGTGAATTTGCCACTCTTGCTTTCCGCCACGTTGGCATCGACCTTGAATGGAAAGGGGAGGGCGTCGATGAAAAAGGTATCGACAAGGCCACCGGTAAAGTCATCGTGGAAGTCGATCCGAAATATTTCCGTCCCTGCGAGGTAGAGCAACTGCTCGGCGACCCCACCAAGGCCCGCGAACTGCTGGGATGGAACCCGACGAAAACGCCCTTTGAGGACCTGGTAAGAATTATGGTGGAGCATGACATGAAGTTTGTGCGCAAGCTCTATCTTCGCGACAAGTTTGACAAAGAGGCAGGGGAGGGGTCGGCGCTATGATGCCTCTTGATGCAAAAATCTATGTGGCCGGCCACCGCGGTATGGTGGGGTCGGCCATAGTCCGCGAACTGCAGCGGCAGGGCTACACAAATATCATCACCCGCACGCATGCCGAACTCGATCTTTGCCGTCAGGCCGATGTGGAGCGTTTTTTCGCCGAAGAACGGCCTGAATATGTGTTCCTTGCAGCGGCCAAGGTGGGTGGTATTGTAGCCAACAGCAATGCGCTCGCCGATTTCATGTATCAGAACATGATGCTGGAGATGAATGTCATACACGCCGCATGGCGCAACGGTTGCCGTAAACTCGAATTCCTCGGTTCGTCGTGCATCTATCCCCGCATGGCACCGCAGCCCATGAAGGAGGACTGTCTGCTGACGTCGGCGCTCGAACCGACCAACGAGGCATATGCCCTCGCCAAAATCTCCGGACTGAAATATTGCGAATATCTCAACCGTCAGTACGGTACTGACTACATCTCCGTCATGCCGACCAATCTCTACGGTCCCAACGACAACTATCATCCCGAGCACTCCCACGTGCTTCCGGCACTCATACGCCGTTTTCATGAGGCAAAAGTATCGGGTGCGCCTTCGGTGACATGTTGGGGCGACGGCAGTCCGTTGCGCGAATTCCTCTACGTCGACGACCTCGCCAACCTGTGCGTGTTCCTGATGAACAATTACTCCGGCAACGAAACAGTGAATGCCGGCACCGGCAAAGAAGTCACCATCAAGCAGCTTACCGAAATGGTGGCCAAAGTCGTAGGCTACGAGGGCGAAATTCTGTGGGATACCACCCGCCCCAACGGCACACCGCGCAAGCTCCTCGACGTAAGCAAAACCCGCGCCCTCGGCTGGCACTATACCGTAGAACTCGCCGACGGCATAGCCCTCGCTTACGACGATTTCCTCAACAACCCCGTCCGCGCCGAGCGCTGACACGCTCACGCAGTAAAAGATTCACCAACTTGTAGGGCTGCTCCCCGGAGCAGCCGCTCCACACGATATTAGTGCCACCTCCGGCTGCTCCGGGGAGCAGCCCTACAACTGCTGAAAGCAATACCCTAATAAATATAATTATTCCATATTATGTGTAACCTTAAATCCAATATCTCCAAAATCAAGACGATTGCCATTGCGGTAATGCTTTTTGCCATGAGCGCAGTCGACTTTGTATGCTATGGTCAGCAAAAATCGGTAGCGCCCCTCCGTGTCAACGACAGATATTCCATGAGTCCTGACTCCCGCTTCAAACCGGAATTGCGATATGTTCTCGTACGTATCAAAGGCGACAACGGAGTAAGCATTGTCGACCTTATCGACGGTAAAGTCGTATCGCGCAATTTTGCTCCTGTCACCAACTCCAAAGGGAAAATTAGTGGTGAAAATTGGACAACACCGGTATTGGACGATATATTTTGCATAAAAAGGAATAAACAGACTAATGGGGAATGGCGTCGTAGCGTATCTATTTATCAAAATCCATCACAACCTGTTTCAGTAGCCTGTTTAACTGATCTATACAGTGCTAATATCATCAATCCCAATCTGTTCCCAATATGCAGATACGGCGAACGTATAAAGTTCGTTGACAGCAAAGGCAACGTAAAATTCACCGTAATGCCTATTGACGGCAAAGAGCCAAGTTCTGTAAGTCCTAATATTTGCAATGGCATTATAGTTGTAAGGGTTGGTAGTGGTGGTAGGGCTGATTCCACTACTAATGACATAGGGAAACAAACCGATAATAAATCAACAGAAAAATATGGCGCGATTGACACTACCGGGAAATGGGTAATCTATCCGGAATGGGACAGTTTGGATTCATATCAGATTGGTATAATTCAAGGGAATAAAGATGGTGTCAGATATAATATTACTCCGACAGGTAAATCAGTGCGAGATGTCAATGCCGATATGCATCTATATAGACGCGGATGGCCGGTTCCAAGTAACTTCCTTATTGAAACGGTCTATGATGGCGGTCCTGTTTCCAATATCTACGACCTGAAACAAAACTATATTGCAACTATAGATAACGCAGATCTTATCAATCCAAATCAGACTCATCCAGAAATTCATTGTGCAAGAAGAGGAAATCGTCATGATTCTAACGGCTGTTACATCGGTTATTCAAATCTTGTGGATTTATCACATAATAATGCCGTTATTTCAAAAAACTACACATATTTAGATGAATTGCCTGATGGTAACTATCTGGGCCGTAACCGTACCAATGATAGTGATACATTCAAGTGTTGGTATGTCAAAGCCGATGGAACAGAAACTCCGCTTCCCGACAATTGTGAATTCCCATTAAGTCACCCCCTTATGGCATTATATTATAAGCCCGAAATTAACCGATTTATAGTGATAGGTAAAAACGGAGCCTCGGGATATATATGTGATTTCAATGGCAACAAAATAGGCAATCTACAGATTGAAGAGTTCTACAATACGAAATGGGAAGCCGAGCCGGTAAAGAGCAGCTACTGGCGCAAACATATCCTCGGCGAAGATGATGATTAATTAATATGTTGTAGCAGCGCTTACAACACGGAGGGTGCTGCGGAAAGTTAAAGCCGAGTTTTGCAGCGCCCTCTTTCTTTACAGAGAAAGATTTTCAGTGTTTTCTTTCTCTGTAAAGAAAGATTTTTGTAACTGCCAGAATATAAGAGATATATGAATAGCTTTTACGGCTGATGTAAATGGAGGGTAAATTATATTAGGTATTCTAAGGCGTTTTCCGGCGTTACAATATGGAATGCAGCATCGGGGTATGACTGGGCAAAATGCGGAGGAACGGAGACTTTCTTTGCCGGATTCCATTTAGCTTCGAATGCAGTTATTGCACCATCCTTTTCTTCTATCAAGTCAATCTCTTTTTGCTGGGTAGTACGCCAAAACCACATATTGGCGAATGAACGAGAGTAATTGTTCTGTTTAAGTCTTTCTACTATGAAGAAATTTTCCCATAAGGCGCCTGTGTCTTCGCGATTCTCAGCTTCACGGTAATCGTTAATTACAGCATTCCTTATGCCTAAATCATAGAAATATATTTTCTTGCTGTATTTCAACTCATTCCGAAGATTGCGAGAGAAACTTCCCAAACGAAATATTATGAAATTTTTTTCAAGTATATCGATATATTTTTCTACAGTTTTGGAATCGAGGCCTATGAGTTGCCCTATTTCACGGTAGGCAATTTGGTCGCCGATTTGGCGCGCAAGAGCCTGCACGAGCAACACGAGCTTGTCCGGTCGGCCAATGCCGTCGAGCTGTAATATATCCTTATAAAGATAGCTTGAAGAAAGTTCGCGAAGCACTTCCTTTTCTTCACCGGGGAGAGATACGACTTCCGGATAGTATCCATATATCATGCGGTGAGGTATGCTGCGTGTCTCTTTTAAGGCATCGGTATTGTCAACCATCTCCTTGAAAGAAAGAGGATACATTTTAAACTCGCGCTTGCGTCCGGTAAGACTTTCTCCTACTCCCGCGGCAAGTTGCAATGATGAGCTTCCTGTGGCTATCACCTGAACGCTTTTAATCTGGTCCGTGATTAATTTTAATCTCAAGCCAATGCTACTTATTCGTTGAGCCTCATCGACTACAATATATTTTTTATTGCCTATAAAAAGGCGTAATCTGTCCGTTGTCATCTCAGAAAATATTCGCTGGACGTCAGAGTCATCGCCATTGAGCCACAGCACATCATCCCGATTATCGAAAATCGTATGTATTAGAGTTGATTTACCGACCTGTCGTGCCCCAAGTAATATTATTGCCTTGCCTGACCCAAGCTGTGCTTCAATCTGTGGTTTTAGTTGTCGAGCTATCATTATGAGTATGCGATAAGTATGTTATTCCGCAAATTTAATGAAATTTGCGGAATTAATTCCACAAATTTCGTGATTTTTGTGGAATTAATTCCGCGTTTTTCATGTTTTAGGGCTGTCAGATACAAAAATGCGGGTCACACATTTCATGTATGTGACCCGCGTGAGGTAGGTGTGGATATGTTTGTCGATCAGTCTTCGAGGAAGTAGGTGAGGGTGGTGACTACGCGTACGTTTTTGATTGAGGGGGTGAACTGGTCGCGGTTCTCGATTGAGAACTGGCCCTGGTTGGCGGTCTGGATTTTGCCGAGTTTGCTTTCTGAGTCGTCGGCAAATTTCTGGGCGGCTTCGCGAGCGTTTTTGGTGGCTTCGGCAATCATCTGCGGCTTGATGTCGTTGAGGCCTGTGAATTCGTACTGAATGGGGTAGTTGTAGTCGTTTGCCGACAGGGCGATACCCTCTTTAAGCAACTGTCCCTGCTGGCGTATCAGTTCGTCGACTTTGTCGACCTGTGATGAGGTGACGACAATCACTTCCGATATATTATAGCGGAATTTGTAATTGTTGTCGGAGTAATTGTTGGACGCACGGTCATAGGCTTCGGGAGCGTTGATACTGATTTCGCTGTCGGTGATGCCTGCGTTATGAAGGAAAGCAAGTATCTTGTCGTTGGTAGTGCTGGTCTGGTCATATAGGTCAGGCAGGATGTTGCCTTGTATCTGGTACACGATAGGCCAAGTGACCTTGTCGGCTTTTACTTCGCGTTCCGACAGTCCGCGCACGCTGACAGTGCGCTGCGCCGACGACATTGATCTGAATCCCGAACGGATGCCCAGTCCTATTGCGAGCAATCCGAGAGCGATAAGCAACGCAGGAATTAATTTCTTTACTACATTCATGATTTGGATAATTTAATAAAAATAGATAACCTTCTTTCGCAAATATAGTAATTTTATTTATCAACATAATGTCTGCTCAAAAGTTTTTTATATCTTTGTCAAAAAATATTTCAAACATTTCTTATCATTAATTTAATTATCATGGCAAAACCTTACGTTGTCGGTATCGACATAGGTGGCACGAATACCGTTTTCGGTATCGTCGATGCTCGAGGAGTTGTTATAGCAAGCTCTTCAATCAAAACACAGAAGCATAGCAAAATCGAAGATTATATCGACGAACTTTACACCGAGCTTTCCAAACTTATAGAAACAAACGACGCCAACGATAAAATCCACGGCATCGGCATCGGAGCTCCCAACGCCAATTACTTCTCAGGCTGCATTGAGACCAATGTCAATCTCCCCTGGCCGGCTCCAATACCTCTGGCACAGCTCGTGAGCGAAAAATTCGGTATTCCCGTGGCTATCACCAACGATGCCAACGCCGCCGCCATCGGCGAGATGACCTACGGTGCCGCACGCGGTCTGCGCGACTTCATAATGATAACCCTCGGCACAGGTGTCGGTTCGGGTATCGTAATCAACGGCCAGCTTGTCTATGGCCACGACGGTTTTGCCGGCGAACTCGGCCACGTGGTCATGAAGCGCCACAACGGACGTCTTTGCGGCTGCGGACGTACCGGCTGTCTCGAGGCATATTGCTCGGCAAGCGGCGTAGCGCGCACCGCACGCGAATTCCTCGAAGTGCGCACCGAGCCATCGCTCCTGCGCAATATTCCCATTGACGAAATCACCTCAAAGGATGTATACGATGCCGCCATTTCGGGCGACAAAATCGCAAAAGACATCTTTGAGTATACCGGAGAAATCCTTGGCGAAGCTCTTGCCGACTTCACCGCATTCTCGGCTCCCGAAGCGTTTATCCTCTTCGGCGGTCTGTCAAAGAGCGGCGACCTGATTATGCGCCCGCTGCGCAACTCGCTTGAAAAGAACGTGATGAACCCCTGGAAAGGCAAAGTCAAAATCCTTCTTTCCGAGCTCAAGGAAGCCGATGCCGCAGTGCTCGGTGCCTCAGCTCTCGGCTGGGAAGCCAAACCGATGGCCGCTCCCTCAGCAGCCCCATCGGCCACAGCAATTACCCCGAGTCCCGCCTCTCCCAAGGCATAACGACGGCTCGGTATTAAAATAAACTCAAGCATCCTGTACGCGTCATAAATGACACATCAGGATGCTTGTCTTTTTTGTGTACGATAATATTTCTTTACCTGAGGCCGACCGGTAAATCTTCCCGATATTCGTAGATGAATATAGGGAAAGAATTGAGAATGCTGACACGGCACTCATCGCTCAGTACATGCTTCGCAAGCTGGGATTCGAATATAAGTGATTGGCGGATGTCATCTTTATTATCCGGAAATGTATAATTCCCGTTGCAAAGACAATTGGCTTTTTAAACCCTGCGGCCTCAAAAAATATGGGGCTAGGCAGGTGGAAAATTGCGTTTCGACTTTGACTTTAGGGAGAGTTGTATTACCAATTGATTTTTATGAATTTTGTTTCCAGGGGCGCGAAGCGTGTAGACCTTTTTTTTGAGCGGGATTCCCGTTACGTCGCATTCTTTGATACCGTGAATTTTAGCCCGCGGAGATGATACCGCCAGTTCGGCAGTCAGGCCGGCAGTCTCCCGCAATTGCAACAGTATGGCATTCTCTCCTTCCATCGGAGCCATATTGACCTGCCGTTCTCCACTTCAAACGGGAATGATATATAATTGCTTTAGGGATTTGTGTCGGCTTTCTTGCGCAGGCGGTAGGTAATCTCGATTTTCTTTTCAGTATTGTATATGCTGTACTGTATCCTGAGGTGGTCTGCGTTGCGTCCGGCAGCTGTTTAAGCCACAAATGTATATGTGTCCAATATCGGGCCATGGCGGTATCCCTCGAAGCGCATTTGTTGCCGGTATAAAAAAAAGAAATGATTGTCTCTCGACAATCAATCTTAGTTAACCTTAAATCTAATACCATGAAAAACACATTGCAAAGTTATGGCTTTTTCATGGATTGTCAATAGTTTTTATAATAAAAATGCGTGTATTTAACATCTTTTATTGACATGTTGCTTTAATTGGCGTGACATTATGATATTTGCGCAGATTAGATGCGGTAATTATGACATTTTGCTATCAAACGGAGCATAATCGCTGATTTGTGCCTGACTCACCTGCTGTAAGCCCTGTTAACATTTGTTTGCTATTTCAGTAAAATATTGAAGCACAGAAGATTTTGCTTGTCTTCTGTGCTCCGGAATGCATATTGCGCTATCGTTTTAGAAACTGTCAGCCGCCGAAGTTGTCGTAATGGATGCTTTCGGGGTCGACGCCGAGGGAGTCGAGCATCTTGTTGACGGCGGCACTCATCGGGCCGGGACCGCACATATAGTACTCGATATCCTCGGGGTTCGGGTGATTCTTAAGATAAGTGTCGTAGATTACCTGATGTACGAATCCCGGCGTGTATTTCACGCCTGCCGCATCGGCCGCAGGATCGGGACGGTCAAGAGCGAGATGGAACTTGAAGTTGGGGAAATCCTTCTCAAGCTGCAGGAAATCGTCGAGATAGAACACTTCGTTGAGCGCGCGGGCGCCGTAGAAATAGTTCATGACACGGTCGGTGGTGTGGAGAGTCTTTGTCATGTGCATGATCTGTGCGCGCAAGGGTGCCATACCGGCGCCTCCGCCTATCCACATCATTTCGGCCTGAGAGTCAAATATAGGATGGAAATCGCCGTAAGGACCCGACATGATTACCTTGTCGCCGGGTTTCAGCGTGAATATGTAGCTTGAGGCGATACCCGGCATCACATCCTGGAATCCGACTTCGGGCTTCGGCTTGAACGGAGGCGTGGCGATACGTACCGTCAGCATTATGCGGTCGCCCTCCGCCGGGTAGTTGGCCATCGAATAGGCGCGCACGGTAGTCTCCGTATTCACGCACTTGAGGCCGAACAGACCGAATTTTTCCCATGCCGGGAGATATTCCTCGCCGATGAGGCTCTTGTCGATATCCTTGTCGTAGTCCATCGAGTAAGGGGGTATTTTGATCTGCGCGTAGGAGCCGGGGATGAAGTTCATGTGCTCGCCCGGAGGAAGAGCCACGATAAATTCCTTGATAAACGTAGCGACATTCTTGTTGGAGATGACCTCGCACTCCCACTCCTTGACATCGAGAGCCGAAGCGGGAACAAGTATCTTCATATCCTCCTTGACCTTCACCTGACATGCCAGGCGCCAGTCGTCCTTCATCTCCTTTCGCGAGAAATGCACGGCCTCCGTGGGCAGTATCTGGCCGCCTCCCTCGGGCACACGCACGCGGCACTGGCCGCAGCTGCCCTTGCCGCCGCAGGCCGACGAGAGGAATATATTCCGGTCGGCGAGAGTGGAAAGCAGCGACTTTCCGGCCGGCACTTTGACATTGTCGGTGTCATTGATGTTGATGTTGACATCACCGCTCTTGACAAGGTATTTCTTAGCCACAAGCAAAATGATAACGAGCAGGAGCGTTATCCCCAGAAAGATGCCGACAGTGGCTATCAATGTCGACATCATAGCTGATTGTTCGAGTAGTAACATAGCGACAGTTGCTTATCAGATTTTAATACCGAGGAAGCTCATGAAGGCGATGCCCATGAGTCCGGTGAGGATGAAAGTGATGCCTACACCGCGCAGCGGACGCGGTATGTTGGAATATGTGGCAAGACGCTCGCGTATTGCAGCTATCGCCACGATGGCGAGAAGCCAGCCGAGGCCCCATCCGCCGCCTGCGCATATCGCAGTGCCGACATTGGAGAAATCGCGCTGCTGCATAAAGAGCGAGCCGCCGAGTATGGCACAGTTGACGGCGATAAGCGGCAGGAATATACCGAGCTGGGCGTAGAGCGCGGGGCTGTATTTCTCCACCACCATCTCCACGAGCTGCGTCATCGAAGCGATTACAGCGATAAACATGATGAGCGACAGGAAGCTGAGGTCGACGCCGGCATAGTCGGGTCCGAGCCATGCCAGCGCGCCCGCTTTGAGCACATATGTGTTGAGCAGGTAGTTGATGGGCAGCGTGATTGCAAGCATGAATGTCACAGCCACCCCGAGGCCGAATGCCGTTTTTACATTTTTGGATACCGCCAGAAAGGAGCACATGCCCAGGAAGTAGGCGAATATCATGTTGTCGACGAAAATCGAACGTATAAAGATATTGAAATTTTCCATTGTCGTCTGTAATTTTATTCCTGAATATCTTTATTGATTGAACGGTGTACCCAGATGATGCAGCCCACGATGATAAGCGCCATGGGCGGGAGTATCATCAGGCCGTTGTTGGCATAGCCGGCGGCGTAGAACGACTTCGGTATGACCTGCATACCGAGCAGCGTGCCCGAGCCGAGCAACTCGCGGAAAAACGCCACGATTACAAGTATGACGGTATAGCCGATGCCGTTGCCCACACCGTCGAGAAACGACGGCCACGGACTGTTGGCCATGGCGAACGCCTCGAGGCGTCCCATCAATATACAGTTCGTGATAATCAGACCTATGAACACCGAGAGCTGCACCGCCACATCGTAGGCGAACGCCAGCAGCAGCTGGTTGACGATGATAACCAGACCGGCCACCACCACAAGCTGTACGATGATACGTATGTTGGTCGGGATAGTATTGCGTATCAGCGATATGATGACATTGGAGAAAGCGAGCACCGCAATCACCGACATACCCATCACTATCGCGGGCTCGAGCTTCGCCGTGACAGCGAGCACCGAACAGATACCGAGTATCTGCACCACGACAGGATTGTCCTTGGAGAACGGATTGAAAAATACCGTCTTGTTTTTTATCTTTTCAGCCATAGCTTAATATTTTTATCTTATTTGTTGAGGCTCTTCAGATAAGCGTCGTAGGGACGCAGGCAGTTGTCGAGCATGGCTCCTACGCCTTTGCTCGTGATTGTGCCTCCCGATATGCCGTCGACATAGTCGCTGCCGTCGGCGGGATGCTGTCCGGCCTTGACCACGGTTATCGGCATGAAGCGGCCGTCCTTGAAGAACTGCTTTCCGATGAACTCTTCCTGAAACCTCTTGCTTGAAATCTCGGCACCGAGGCCGGGGGTCTCGGATGCGTGCGAGAAATATGCGCCGTATACGGTCGAGCCGTCGCTGTCAAGCGACACATATCCCCATATCGCGCCCCAAAGGCCGCTGCCCGACATCGGCAGGATATACTTCGTCTGCCCGTCGTCGAGACGGCATACATAGACGGGAAGCTGACGTTTGGCAGCATCCTCTTTGGCCTGCGCGGCCACGTCGATATTGAATATGTCCATATCGTCGGGTCCCCCTTCCTTGATTATATTGCCTTCGGTGTCGACCACGAGCATGGCCGTGATATGCTCGGCAAACTGTTTGTCGATATTCTTGTTGTCGATGGGGAGACGCACCGATTCAAGTATCTGTTTCATCTTGTCGGCATTGGCGTTGGCTATCTGACGGTCGCGCAGCGACATCGAGGTAAACGCCAGGGCCGCACCCACTACCACCACCAGTACGATGATGTAGATGACGGTATATGTATTGCTTTGCTTATTCATTGTCGGTCATTTTTAACTTCAGACGTCGTTCGCGGCGGCGCACGTTGCTTTGCACCACACACCAGTCGATGAGCGGAGCGAATGCGTTCATCAGCAGCACGGCAAGCATGGCGCCTTCGGGATATCCATTATTGTAAACACGTATGATGATGGCGATTGCCCCTATGAGGAATCCGTAGATGTATTTGCCCGTATTGGTGCGGCAGGCCGTCACAGGGTCGGTGGCCATGAACACCGCGGCGAAAGCGAAGCCGCCGAGACAGAGCTGGTCGGCCACCGAAAGCATCGATGCCGGATAAAGCGGCGAGCTGAATGTATTGGCTATGAGCGACATCACGGCGCCGCCGGCAAATACCGACACGATTATGCGCCATGACGCGATACCTGCGAAAAGCAGTATCGCCGCGCCGATAAGGATGCACAACGTCGAAGTCTCGCCGAACGAGCCGGGTATGAGTCCGAGGAACATATCGGAGGTCGACACCGGGTCAGTGCTTACGGTCGATGTGATTCTGACAGTCTCCTCGCCGGCCTGAAGGGCAACCTGACCGAGAGGCGTCGCGCCGGTGAACGAGTCGACCACCGTGCCCTCGCCGAGACCGGCGATAGCGTCGGTACCGACAAACACCTTGTCGCCGCTCATCTGAGCCGGATAGGCGAAGAAGAGAAACGCACGCGTCACAAGCGCCACATTAAAGATATTATATCCCGTGCCGCCGAACACCTCCTTGACGAATATCACCGAGAAGGCCGTAGCCACGGCAATCATCCACAGCGGAGTGTCGACAGGGCAGATTAGCGGTATCAGGATGCCGGTGACGAGAAAACCTTCCTGGATTTCCTCCTTGCGCCACTGCGCCACGGCAAATTCTATGCCGAGACCCACCACATACGCCACCACCAGTTTCGGCAGCACGCTGAGCAGACCGTAGAGCATCAGCGACAGGAATGGTTTCTCCACAGCTCCGATAGCGACCCAGTGCTGATAGCCGGCATTGTACATGCCGAACAGCAGACAGGGCACCAGAGCCATCACTACAATTATCATGGTGCGCTTCGAGTCCATACTGTCATGAATATGCGTCCCCGATGTCGAGGTCGATTTCGGTGTGAACAGGAAAGTCTCAAAGCCATCATACACCGAGTGGAACGCATGCAGCCGTCCCCCCTCTTGAAAATGTGGCTTGACCTTGTCAAGCATTTTTCTTAATGCTTTCATTTATACTGTTATAGCGTTAGCTTGTTAAATTCGTTTAAGGTTGATGGTTACGCGAGGCTGTCAAAGGTTATTCAAGCTCCTTGCGGAGATAGTCAAGACCTTCGCGCACTATCTTCTGAGCCTCTATCTTCGAGGTGTCGGCATATTCGCCGAGAGCGAAATCCTCGGGAGCAACTTCATATATGCCGAGTTTCTCCATCTTCTCGATATCGCGGCCTATGATGGCTTTGAGCAGGTATTCCGGCATGATGTCCATAGGCATGTAGCGGTCGTATTCGCCCGACATGATGAACGCACGGCGTCCGCCGAGCAATCGCGCGTCGGGGCGGAACAGCTTGCCGAAGAATTTGCCCGGGAAGGTGCGGCTCTCGCTCATCTTGCGTGGCGACAGCGAAGCCCATCCCATGAATTCATCGACATCGTCGCCTTCGGGGATTATGGTAATCTGACGGTAGGGATAATGCATGTAGCCGTCGGCGGCGACAGTCACCCCGGTAAGCACATTGCCCGAAATGATACGCTGATGATGTACGGCGGGAGCAAGGCGTCCCTCGGTAAGCGACGCGATTGTGGCACCGATTACTGTGCGGAGCACTGCAGGCTTCTCCACTTCCGAGCCGGTGAGGGCTACATAGTCGGTGAAATCGGCCGAGCCTGTAAGCGACAGCCGTCCGATACGCCACAGCGTGGCGAGGTCGAGCGTCCATACGGTGTCGCCCTTGTTGACCGGAACTGTATTCGCAATCAGCACGCCTACGTTGCCCGACGGATGCGGGCCGTCTATATCCACCATCTCGGCACCTTTGATGTCGGCCACACCGCCGTCGGCTCGGCGTCCGATGTAAATTTTGCCTGATGTTGTCTTTGCAAGAAGGGCAACGGCCGCCTCAAGCGTCCCGGTATCGCCGTAGTAAGCGGCAGGCGAGGCTGCGAGAGGAGCGGAATCTATTGCAGTGACGAAGATGTCGCGCGGCGTCGATTCCGGATTGGGGACTATGTCATACGGACGCTGGCGCATCATCGCCCATAGCCCGGAGTTCTTCAACAGCCTGCGGACTGCTGCGCCATCTTTTGCCGCAGTGTCGAATACGGCTTTCGCTTCGGCGCTGTTGTCGGGCGTTACGACTACACGGAGTATCTTACGCCTCTCGCCGCGTACGATAGCCGATACTGTACCGGCTACGGGCGATACAAGTTTCAGTTCGCTGTCGCGTTTGTCGAAAAGCAAAGGGGCTCCGGCCTCGACCCTGTCACCCTCTTTTACGGCAGGCTTTGGTACGAACCCGTTGAAGTCGTCGGGAATGACGGCGTATGACGCCGATTGCGGCGCCTCGACCGGCTTAAGGTCGGTCAGGCCTCCGGCCATTTTGATTTCAAGCCCTTTACGTATTGTTAGTTTCCGGCTCATAAAATAAAATATGTAACAGATATAATTATTATTCGGTGAGACAATTTATCATGGCAGGCGCAGTTTCGCCAAAATTTCTGCAAAGTTACTTTTTTTAATTTAGAGAATTTATATTATTTTCGTTTTTTTTCAAAAAAATCCTGAAGAGAGATTCCGATAATAGGCGCGACAGCTGTTGTCTCCACTCTCCCGGGGGTGGGAGTGCACGTCGGAATGTGTGCGGCAGCTTTTTTTTACAATAATTTAATAAAAATACGGAAGCGGCTCCGGACAGTCGTGAAAAAAACTTTCGGGCCGCATTATAACAGCAAAACCGACAGCCGTTTCGGGCGTAACCGGTAGGTGGAGAAAACGATATACAGGCAACAACTTAAAAAACGTTTCATCATGACAAAATATGCCAAAATGGAATAATTTGAGGCTTAAAAATTTTGATAGTTAAAAAATAAAGGATACATTTGCAGTTAGAAGTCACGTATACCGGTGTCCCAAAGCCGGTAAAACAGCGTAAAAGGCTTCCAGGTAAACCATAAACATGCTATATACTAATCGGCATTTCCTTTCGCGCCACCGACGCGGCATCGCAATGTTACTAAGCCATGAAACGGGACTTAAGCCTGAAAAATAGCTATTACTTTTAATTGCCTGGCAAATAAAAAACTGAACGAAATTTTAAAACAATCATTATTAATTAACCATTAATTTAAGTATTTATCTTTTATGGAAGCTCAAAAGCCCAATTCTCCCCAGCCGCGTCCCGCTGACAAGGCTAAAGGTCAAGCGCAAAAAAGCAAAGTACGTGGTATCAAGAACGCATTCTTGGCCATCATCGCCTGCTTCGTAGTAGCAGTTTGCTTGTTCTTATTCGTATTCGGTGGTTCAGGCCACTTCACCAAAACTCAGCTTCAGGTTCAGGCCGAAGATATTGCCAACCAGACTTATGGCAAGAATGTAGCTCTCGGCGCTCCACTTTGGGAAACCAAGGACGGTGGTATCACCGCCGACACTGCCAAAGCAGCAAAATACACCAAAGACGAAGCTAAAAAACTCGGCGACGAGGCTCTTGAAGGCGAACTCAAACCCGCATATTACGGCGGCTCTATGGCTTTCGCTCCCGAATATGTAGCAAAAGCCGCTCACCCCGAAGACCTCATCGGTACTGTTTACAAAGGTGGTATCATCGTGCCTGTGCTCCAGACACTTCTTCTCACCGTTATCGTACTCTCTGTAGAGCGCGCAATCGCCCTCAAGAGCGCCAAAGGTACCGGTTCAATCTCTAAATTCGTCAGTGATGTCAAGAAATGCCTCGCACGCAACGACATCGACGGCGCACAGGCTCTCTGCAAAAAGCAGAAAGGTTCGGTTGCAGCTGTAGTATCCGCCGCTCTCAACCGCTACAAAGAGATGGATGCCAACACCGTTCTTACCAAAGAGCAGAAAATCACCACTCTTCAGAAAGAAGTAGAAGAGGCTATGGCAGTCGAGATGCCCTCACTCCAGCAGAACCTCCCCATCGTGGCTACCCTCACAACCCTCGGTACTCTCGTCGGTCTTCTCGGTACTGTGATCGGTATGATCAAATCATTCCAGGCTCTTTCTGCATCAGGTGCTCCTGACTCAACCGAACTTTCTACCGGTATCTCTGAGGCACTTATCAACACTGCCTTCGGTATCGCAACCGGTGCATTCGCTGTAATTTCTTACAACTTCTACACCAACAAAATCGACAACCTGACTTACGCAATCGACGAAATCGGTTTCTCTATCGTTCAGTCGTTTGCAGCCACTCACTAATCCGACCTTCATTTTACAATAGTAGTATTAACGACAAAAACATCTAAGTAAAATATGGGAAAGATTAAAGTAAAAAGGAAGAGCACCCTCATCGACATGACCGCGATGAGTGACGTGACCGTACTTTTGCTTACCTTCTTCATGTTGACTTCGACGTTCCTTCAGAAAGAGCCCACCCAGGTAGTGACACCGCCGTCGGTATCCACCCAGAAAATTCAGCTCTCCAACGTGGCGCAAGTGCTTGTGGCCACAAGCGAGAATGACAAGGATACTCCCAAGGTGTACATCTCGGTGACGGGAGAAGCAAATCCCGATATACCCGAGGACAACCCCGGAGCATGGAGCTCGGAGAACCTTCGCAAGGAAGTCCTTAAGAATGCGATAGCTCTCTACAAAGAAGGAGGCGGCAAAGACCCGGGCATCACCAACGAAGACATTGAGAAATTTGCCAAGGTATCCACATTCGGTGTGCCTATCAGCAAAATTCACGAATTCTTCAGCCTGGATCAGACGAAGCAAGATGAATGGTTGAGCGACCTTGACAGAAAAGATTCCGGAATTCCATTGGTTAACTACCTCAATACCAAGGAACTCGATGCCAACGGCAATCCTGTTAAAACCAATGAATTCCAGATCTGGATGAGAGCAATCCTAAACGCCACTCCCTATGACGAAGGATTGCAGACTCTTAACTTCAAGATGCGTAAGACCGGTGAAGGCATAGCAGTGAAGGCTGACAGAGGTACTTCATTCCACACTGTAAACAAAGTGCTTGAAAACCTCCGCACCATTAAAATGAACAAATTCACCGTCATGACGGCATTAAAAGAAGAATAATCATTATGGCACAGATAGAACAATCAGACGGCGACAAAAAGAAAAAAGGCGCCCAGAAGAAGATGCATATCCATGTCGACTTCACCCCGATGGTGGATATGAACATGCTCCTTATCACGTTCTTCATGCTTTGTACCACGATGATTAAATCGCAGACACTTAGCATCGCGCTTCCTGCACCTCCCGACCCTAATCAGGAGCGTACGCAAGACAACTCCGAGACCGTAGCCGAAACCAAAGCCATCACTTTGATTATCGACTCCGAACGTGATAAAAACGGTAATGTAGTGACCGACGCCGACGGCAACACCAACGACATGGTATACTACTATTTCGGGTTCGAACCGACTATCGACGAAAACAACAACGTCATTTTCAACGACCCCGCAAAAGACCTCAAGGTCGACAATACCGTCAAGAGCCAGAGATTCATCGGAAACGACGGAAGTAAAGTACAAGGCATACGCAAAGTGCTTCATGACCGTAACACCGACGTACTCGAAAAACTTGAAAGCTACAAGGACCAGTGGCGTCGCGGTAAAATAACCGTAGACGAGTATCAGGAAATTGCACGTCAGGTACGAAACGACAGCACTTTCACTAACCGTCCGCAGATTACCGTAAAAGCTACCCCCCAGGCTTCATGGCAGGGTGTGATATCAGCCCTCGACGAAATGCAGATCAACCAGATTTCGCAGTATCGTATCGGTACATTCACCCCCACCGACTCTCTGTTGATAGTAGATTACAAACGTCGTAATCCTGCCGAATAAGATGTAAGGTTTATTAACTTTTAAAATTGTAAGAACATGGCAAAAGATGTAGATCTTTCATCAAAAGAATGGACCGACCTTATTTTTGAAGGAAAGAATAAGGAATTCGGAGCCTATGCGCTCCGTCAGGCAAGCGACCGCCGTCACAATCTCGCTGTCATCTACGTGATAGCAGGTCTGGCACTCATTCTCATCTGCGCATGGCTCTACGGCATGTATAAAGCCGACAAGGAGCGCGCCGAAAATGAACGTATCGCCGAACTGATTGCCAGCATCGAGCAGCAGCAGTTCGAGGAGCTTCAGGCCGAGCTTGAGATTCCTGAGGAGGAAGAGAACCAGATGGAGCAGGAAGAGGAAATACCCGAACCCGAAGAAGAGGAAGCCCTCGCTGAGGAAATCCTCAATACCCAGAAATTCACCGAATTCCTCGTACAGAAGGATGAAGATGTTAAAGATGAGGTAAAATCGGCCGATGAGGTCAAGGAAACCTCGACAGCTCTCGGTTCTGTAAACTTCGATCAGGGTACCGACGACCTCAACATCGTGCGCGAACACAAGAATGAAGTAATCGTAGAGGAGAAGAAACCGGTAGTCGAAGAGACCAAGGTATTTACCTCTGTTGAGCAGATGCCCCAGTTCCCCGGCGGCGAAGCAGAACTTCTGAAGTGGATTTCGACCCACATCAAGTATCCTGCAATCGCGATGGAGAACAACGTGCAGGGCAAAGTCGTGGTACAATTCGTTGTGACCCGCGACGGCTCAATCGGCGAAGTTAAAATCGCACGTGGCAAAGACCCCGACCTTGACAAAGAAGCAATGCGCGTTGTCAAGACCCTGCCGAAATTCATACCCGGCAAGATGAACGGTCAGGCTGTCAACGTATGGTACACTCTCCCGATCAACTTCAAGCTCCAGGGCGTATAATAAATGACACTGACGCTTGCCACGCGCAAGCAATCCTGAATAACCGGCGAAGCCGCTGCATCACCCTCCGGGGGAAACGCAGCGGCTTCGCTGATTTTTATGAACCGCACTATTGACTATATTGTTTTTATTTTGTATTTTTGAAGAAAGATTAGTGGATACGGAATGCGGCGAAGCCGCGACCCTGCCACGGACATACAAATATTCCAAATATCAGTTTCAACCCGTATGAGTTCATTTATAATCGAGGGAGGCAAGAGGCTCTCAGGCACCATCGAACCGCAGGGCGCCAAGAACGAGGCGCTTCAGGTGATAAGCGCATGCCTGCTTACCACTGAGGAGGTGACAATAGAAAATATACCCGACATCATTGACGTGCGCAACCTGATAGGTCTGCTTGAGGCGATGGGCGTCGGCGTGACACGCAACTCCAAGCATTGCTATACATTACATGCCGCGGCCATCGACACTGACTATGTATACTCGCTCGATTTCATACGGCGCTCGTCGAAACTGCGCGGCTCAGTACTACTGATAGGGCCGCTGCTCTCACGCCTTGGACGCGCCTACTTCCCCAAGCCTGGCGGCGACCAGATCGGACGCCGCAAGGTCGACACCCACATACAGGGACTGATGGCGCTCGGAGCCACTGCCGAATATGACCATGACATGGCATCCTTCCGCCTCGAGGCACCGGCCGGAGGACTCAAAGGTTCATATATGCTGCTCGACGAAGCGTCGGTGACAGGCACGGCCAACATCATCATGGCGGCCGCACTCGCCAACGGCGAGACCACTATCTACAATGCCGCATGCGAGCCCTATCTGCAGCAGCTGTGCCGCATGCTGACGGCTATGGGCGTCGAAATACGCGGCGTGGGCTCGAATCTCGTGACAGTGAAAGGCTCCGGCAATCTGCGCGGCACCCGTCACCGCATACTCCCCGACATGATTGAGGTAGGCTCGTTCATCGGGCTCACCGCCATGACTCAATCGTCAATCACGATACGCAATGTGTCAATCGACAATCTCGGCATCATCCCGCACAGTTTCCGCCGTCTCGGCATCGACGTGCAGCAGCAGGGCGACGACCTGTTCATACCCGAACAGGACACATACGAAATCGAGACCGGCCTTGACGGCTCTATCCCCACTATCGCCGATGCTCCGTGGCCCGGTCTTACCCCTGACCTGTTAAGCGTCATTCTTGTGGCAGCCACTCAGTGCAAAGGCAGCCTGCTGATACATCAGAAGATGTTTGAAAGCCGCCTGTTTTTCGTTGACCGCCTCATTGACATGGGCGCACAGATTATACTCTGCGACCCCCACCGTGCCGTGGTAATCGGACTCGACCACCGCTATCCGCTGCGAGCCCACCGCATGTCGTCGCCCGACATACGTGCTGGTATCGCGCTCCTTATAGCGGCTATGTCGGCAAAGGGCACCTCGGTCATCGGCAACATAGAGCAGATACAACGCGGCTACGAGGATATCAACCTGCGTCTCAACGCTCTCGGAGCCTCCATAGCCATACAGTAAAAAAAAATGGCGATACCGGCCTGACCGGCCGGTTCATGTCACGCCGTGCGGAGCTAATGTGAACTCAGCGGGCGCTCGCCAAGGTCAATCACAGGAATTCCCGCCGCCGTCAGCTCGCTGCAATAACGGAGCCGCCGGCGGCGGTTCATGTCATGCGAGAGCACAATAGTGTCGGCGCCGGTTGAATGATACAGGACAACCGGATTCCCGTACCATCGCGCTGTCACGAGGCAATAGTCGGCATGTCGCGCGCTGAATGAGGCTGAGTCATCAGGTATGGCATGGGCCAAAAGCATGCCGCGCCTTCCGAAGTCAATTACGCCTCCGTGTGACAGGGCGCAGGAGTCGAGCGGCGCGATTTCCATATACGATATGCCCCTTGTAGCTATATAATCGCGGTAACGACGGCTCCACATCAGCGAGTCATAGGCATATTCATGAGCAGGAGCGAGCGTCAGCACTCGCAACGTATCCCCGTGATGCAGTGCGACGGACGTAGCGGCGTTCGAGCGCAACATATAAGCCTCTCCGTCGGCATACCGCGGTCTTGTGGCCGCATACGTCCCCACGGTAAACAGCAGTGTGGCGCCAGCAAGCACGGCATAGCTACGATGACGGAGATACAGGAATGCGCAGAAAAATGCAAGCGCGAGATACATCGGGGCAAGCAGCCATGCAGCGGGATAGATATTCTCTACCACCGCTCCCGGCCACTGCGCTATCTGACCTGCCGCTCCGTCAAACAGCGAGTATACGCCGTCGAGTATCGTTACAAGCCACGAGGGCTCAATCCCCAAAAGGAGCAGTCCCGTAAGCACTGCACCTCCGGCTATCATTACGGGCATCACTGCCACGGCAGCGATATTGGCGACAAGAAAATACACGGGCACACTGTGGAAATGCCATGCCACGAGCGGGAAAGTGCCCAGCGTGGCCGCAATAGTGGCCGCAAGCGGAGCCGGCAGACGGAACGAACGGGTGCTGCGCGATACAGGAGCCAGAACCGGGCTGTACAGTATAATGGCCAGCGTGGCCACGAACGAAAGCTGAAATCCAGTCTGCATCAGCGACAGCGGGGAGAATACCAGAATAAGTATCGCAGCAAGGCAAAGCGCGTTGAGCGACGAGCGCGGACGGTCAAATATCAGCGCCAGCAGCATGACCGAGGCCATGATGACCGCACGGCACACCGACGGCGACAGCCCCGTGAACATCGCATAGAGCCACAGCACGGCGATTGTCAGCCACCATCGGGTGCGTCGGTGCCCGGCCACGGCAAGCGGGAACAGCAGTATGGCTATGACCGTGGCGATGACAGCGACGTGCGCGCCGCTTAGAGCGAGGATATGAGCCACGCCGGCCACCGCATAGTCACTGCGGATGTCATCTGTAAGCGCCGCAGTATCACCCGTGAGTATCGCGGCGAGGAATGCCGCCGTCGGCTCGTCAAGTCCCGAAGCGAATATTTTGTCCACGGCATCAGTGCGCAGCCGTTTCAGCAGATAGAGGGGATTGCCGCTGCGTCCCGTAACCTCCAGTTGTCCCTTAGGCACATAGCACAGCAGCGAAATCCGGTTTGCGTAGTAGTAATCAGCCATATCGTCCTCCATCGGCAGGTCGACCGCACGCCGGGGCAGCGTGTATGTGCCTGAGAATCGTATAATGTCGCCGACCTCTACCATCGTGTCAAATACGGGAAATGTAAGCATTACTCTATATGAAGGCTCGCCGGCACCGGCTACATTGACACAAATGCGCCGGCTCTCGGGCAGCTGCGCCACATCGGTGACACATCCCGACAATACGGTATCACGCGGAGGCGCCACGTCAAATTGCCGCGGGAGCGACTGCGATGTGACGGCCACGCCGAGCGACAGCGCAAGCAGTCCTTCAACAGCCAGCGGCCAGCGCAACAGCGCGGCTGTCGCCGCCATTACAAGCGCTGCCCCGGCCATCGGCCACGGACCGACAGGCAGGAAGCGACAACACAAGACCCCTGCCACGATACCGGCAAGTATCGGCAGCAGGGGTATGTATGACAACGGGGGACGGGTAAACGGCATAGGCGGATGCGAGTTATATTGTCATCCTGACGACAACGAAACTCGACACCCCGATGATTATCCACAACAGTACTGCGAGAAACAGCGGACGCACGCCTACTCTCTTGACGGTGGCAAGTGAAAGGCTGGCACCGATAAAGAACAGTGTCACCACGAGCATCTTCTTGGATACGTATACTATGCTCTCGCTGACCCCCTCCGGCAGTCCGACATAGGTATTGACAATCATTGCAAGCACGAAAAGCAGTATGAACCAGGGGATTGATATTTTAGCCGAGTTCTTGTCGCGGAACAGGAACATGGTGACGAATGCCAATGGTATAATCCACAGCGCACGCGTGCATTTTATCACCGTAGCAATCTCGCAGGCCGCGGCGCTGAAAGCATCGCCGGCTCCCACCACCGACGACGTGTCGTGGATGGCTATGGCCGCCCATGTGCCGAACTGCTGGTCGGTCATACCGAAATAGCGTCCCATCGGAGGGAAGATGAAAAGCGCTATGGCGTTGAGTATGAAGATGACGCCGAGCGACACGGCCATCTCCTCATCGTTGGCTCGAAGCACGGGGCCGACGGCAGCTATGGCGCTTCCGCCGCATATGGCGGTGCCGGCCGAGATAAGATAGCTCGTCTTGCGGTTAAGATGCATCCAGTAACCGATCAGAACGCCGAATACCATGACGCTGACAACCGATACGATGGTAAACATCATGCCCTGGCCTCCCGATTTCAGTGCCTCGGTCACGCTCATGCCGAAACCGAGACCGACCACTGATGCCTGAAGCAGATATTTCGAGCCTTTCTTGTTGAATTTCGGGAAAGGCATCGGAAATACAAATGCGAAAATAAGACCTACGAACAGTGCCACGGGAGCGGTCGCCGCAGGCAAGCCGAACTTATCGAACGGAAATACCAGCAGAAGCACGATGGCTATATATACCCACTTGGCAAACTTTGCGAGCGACATTTGCGGCGCCCGCATTTTCACAGTTTCACTCATAATTCTCTCTTAAAAAAAACAGTTGAATTTATTCAGAAATTATTCATTCCATATATTCCATGCCGCAAACGCCTGCAGGAGCAGCATTTCAAGCCCGTTTTTCGTTTCTGCGCCATGTTGTGCGGCCTTACGCATGAAAAGCGTGACATCGGGATTGTAAAGCAGGTCGTAGCACAGATGCTCCGTCGTAAGGCATTCGTAAGGGATGTCGGGGCACTCGTCGACATGCGGATACATGCCGAGCGGCGTGGTGTTGACAATGACAAGATTGTCGGCCATCACCTCAGGCGTGAGGTCGGCGTATGTGATGACGCCCTTGCGCGCAGTGCGCGATACGAGCGTAGGCTCGACCCCGAGATTCTCAAGTCCTCTTACCACGGCTTTCGAGGCACCGCCTGTGCCGAGCACAAGCGCTTTCTTACGCCTGTCATTGAGCAGCGGCACTATCGAGTCGGTGAAACCGATTATGTCGGAATTATATCCCTTGAACTTCAGGTCGCCTTTCTCACGGATAAATTTTATGACGTTGACCGCCCCGATTTTGGCAGCATCCTCGTCCATCTCGTCGAGGTAGGGCAGTACCTGCTCCTTATAGGGGATGGTGACATTGAGTCCCGACAGTGTGGGATATTCGCTTATCACTTCCATAAGGTCGCCGATGTCGGGAAGTTCAAAATTCAGATAACGGGCCTTTATCCCTTCCGCCTCAAACTTCCGGTTGAAATAGTTTTGTGAAAAGGAATGTGTCAGCGGGTATCCGATAAGCCCGTAGATTTTTTCGTCGCTAAGCATAATGTACGCACTTCAATATTTAAAATATGCAAATATAATGAAATTTTAGTTTAAAGCACTCTCGGCAGTACAAAATTTGAGCAATACGTTATCAAAAAGTAATGGAGGGGACATCAAGCCACTCGGCGGCAGGGAAATGTTCGGCCACATAGTTCCTGATATAGCTTCGCGTTTCGGGAGCTATGACCGGGTCGGTGTCGAAGTGGGTGTTGTAGAGCAGATAACGCAGATTGAGGCCGCGGCGTTCTATCGCTTCGAGGGCAAGCAGAGTGTGGGATATGGAGCCGAGTTTTGCATTGGTCACCAACGCCACGTCAAGGCGGCGGTCGGTGATGTAATCAATTGTGAGATACCTTTCGGTCAACGGCACCATCATACCGCCGGCTCCCTCCACAAGCAGTGTGTCGTAACGCTCCTCAAGCGTTTTCCTTGCATCGTCGATGGCCCTGATGTCAACCTCGCGGCCGTCGACCCGTGCGGCGAGATGGGGCGACGAGGGATAAGTGAATATCATCGGTGCCGTAAGCGCGTATTCCTCGGCGGCCATATCACGGTGCATGATGCGGCGGTGCAGTTCAATATCCTCGGAGCGGCCTTCGTTGCCGGTCTGTACGAATTTCTGAGTCATCACGCTGCGGCCTGTGGCGGCGATGCGGTTGGCAAGCCATCCCGTGGCGTATGATTTGCCGGCATCGGTGTCGATGCCGGTGACAAATATGGTTTCCTTATCCATGTTTTCTGATTATTATAAAACGTGTATTGAATGTCAGTACAGCTTTTCCGCCGATTTCAAGCATACGCATCAGGCGCCTTGTATCGGCTACCGACATAGCCTTGCGTGCTATGGAGTTGACGCCCGTGGCACGCATGTGGGCAAGCGCCTCGGCTCCCGAGCCGAACGAAAGGGCGAACTCCCGGCTGAATGTGTCGCATGAAGCGCCGTCAAGCGATTGCAGCACATCGTCGAGCAGCGGATAATGCAACGACGACGCGCCCGGCAGCATCGCGAGCTGCGGAATGGTGCCGTCGATATAGCAGGATATGAATGCGCATCCGCCGGGCGACAGCACGCGCACCACATCGCGTATGAAACGTCGGGGTGAATTGAACCACTGTATCGTCGATGAGGAGAACAGCAGGTCGACTGAAGATGCGGGCAACCGTCTCAACTCGATTTCAGCGTCGCAGGCTTTTATCCCGACTGTATTGCCCTGCGTGGCCGTGATGGCGGCAGGAGCAAGGTCCCATAGCGATATGTGTGCGCCCGACAGCATCGGCTGGTAGAGCTTTGTAAGGACGCCTGTGCCGCTCCCTATCTCGAGTACGGAATGCCCGGTGCCGGCCAAAGCGGGGCGCGCCGATTCGAGAAGTGTCTCGGCCACCTTGCGCTGCACTTCGGCCTCACGCTCATAGGATGACGCGGCCGAGGCGAAACGTCCGCCGACGAGTTCCTTATCGACAAACGCCGCCGTAATGAACCGTGCGAAATCAACGGCATGATGTGCGCCGGCAAGTATCCGCACACGTGCTCCGGCACTTTCCCAGGCCCGTTTCATGTTGTCGAAGGGGAATATCAGGTCGTTGTCCGACAGGTATATCTCATCCCAGTTCGACGTGTCGATGTTTCCGTCGGCCGGAATACGCTCGCGGACGGCCAGAAGCTCGTCGCGCAACTCGTCGAGATGACGCTGCGGCATAACAGGCATAAGCTGTTCCATAGCGCCCTGACCGCCGCAAATGCGACGGTAGAACTTCGCCAAAGCCCTCTCGTCGGGCAACAGGGCGGTAAGGTCATAGATGCGCGGCGGAATGCCGAGACTGCCGTTTATGGGGCGCAACGTACCGTTGACGGCGACAGTGCGGGTTATCGGTAGCCGGGAATGCGAGGAAATGAACCTGTCGGCATGCCACACCCCGAGCGACCATGCAAGCACGCATATCTCGTCGTAGCCTTCGAGCACCGACTCGTCGAAATCATCGTCACGGTAATCGTACACCAGCAGTATATCATATCCGGGCTTGGACAACGCGGGAAAAACCGATGCGTCCATACCCCATCCGGCAAAAAAAAGTATCAGCCGCCGGTAAAGGCTCCCGCTGCCGTGTGCTCCCGCACAATCTGTATGCTGTATAAATTTCTGCTGCATAAAAACTTCAATCACGCTCCGCACCGATTATAACCGTACAAAGCGCAATAACCGACTGCAAATTTACGGATTTATTCGCGTAATCATGCAATCCGCGCCGATAAATATCCGTACCGGATATCAAACATCTGCTTGCACGACGGATTTCAACAGAGGGTATTCGTCGCGCATCTATATATTATGATGAGTCATGCTCGGGGTATATTCAGGTGTCAGAGCTCGTCGAGAATAAGGTCGTTGGCGCGGTTTATGGCGTCGGTAGACAGGCTGGCGAGGTATATCCGGGTAGTCAGTTCGGAGTCGTGGCCGAGCGCGTCGGAGATAGTGGATGTGGGTATGCCTTTGGTCTTGGCTATCGAAGCCCATGAATGGCGGCTTACGTAGGTGGTGAGGGTGAATGGTATATGCGCCATGTGAGCTATGTGTTTCAGCGCTTTGTTGGTGCGCCTTAGAGCCGATTCATATTGAGTGCGGAGCGGCGGGCAGCCGGTCGTCAGGGGCGATTGTAGTATCGGGAGCAGGTAGCCGCCCGACTGTTTGCCGCGATGCCATTTGTCGAGCAGGCTGTATATGTAGCTTGCATGTGCCGGCGATGATGTTTCCGCGGGTTGATGTTGCCATAGCTGATTGTGATTTTTTAGTGTTGGAGTAAAATATTTATTGCATTGCCTGTTTTTATTCACTATCTTTGTATTTTGTTAAAGCATGGAATCTGTATTTGTTTGATATGGCATACTTGCCGAAGATTGTGAAGATATCAATATCTACTGTATAACGGATTGCTTTATTGGTGATTAATAAATATCGATGAGAATGAAAGGTGCCACAGTGTTCCGTCTGCTATGTATTGCAGCGCTTTGGATTATAATATGTATATGGTATGTAGACCGTCTGGTAAAGACCAACACGGAAATCAACCTGCGCACACTCTTTCCTATCGTAGCGTCAGGCATCATCATCATCGTTCCTCTTTATAAGAAATATTTCAAAAACGCTGATAATGGTCAAAAAAATGGCAAATGACACAGAAGTGACCTACGCTAAACCGGCCGATACTCCGACACCGTTGCTCGATAAAATCACTTTGCCGGACGACCTGCGCCGTCTGTCGGTCGACGAGCTTCCCCGGCTTTGCGATGAGATACGCCATTTCCTTATCCATAACCTGTCAGATAATCCGGGGCATTTCGCCTCGTCGATGGGGTCGGTGGAACTTACGGTGGCGCTCCATTATGTATTCGATACCCCCTATGACCGCATAGTGTGGGATGTGGGGCATCAGGCCTACGCGCATAAGATACTGACCGGACGGCGCGGACGGTTTGCCGAAAACCGCCGTCTCGGCGGCCTGAGCGGATTTCCAAATCCTGCCGAAAGCCCGTATGACACATTTGTGGCCGGTCATGCCTCCAACTCCATCTCAGCCGCTTTAGGCATGGCGGTGGCGTCGGAGCTAAAGCATGACGAGCCGTTGCGCAAGGTGGTGGCCGTAATCGGTGACGCCTCAATATCGGGCGGCCTTGCGTTCGAGGGACTCAACAATGCGGCCAATACCCCCAACGACCTCCTTATCATATTGAATGACAATGATATGTCGATTGACCGCAATGTCGGCTCGCTCAACTCATATCTGGCGCATCTCACCACATCGCCCGCCTACAACGCCTTACGCTACAAGACCTACAAGGCATTGCGCAAGGTGCATCTTGTGAGCGAACGGCGCCGCGGTTCGATACTGAGGTTCAACAATTCGCTCAAATCGCTCATAACCAAGCAGCAGAATATATTTGAAGGGCTGAATATCCGATATTTCGGACCGTTCGACGGCCACGATATAAGGCGGATAGTGCGCGTGCTCAACGACATAAAGAATATCAAGGGGCCGAAACTGCTCCACCTGCGCACGGTCAAAGGGAAAGGCTACGCCCCCGCCGAAGCCGACCCGTCGACATGGCACGCTCCCGGGCGTTTCAATCCCCTGACAGGTGAAATAAAGAAGTGCGCCGCTCCGCATCCGCCGAAATATCAGGAGGTATTCGGCAAGACGCTTGTGGAGCTGGCGAAAATGGACAAGAGGGTAGTTGGCATCACTGCGGCGATGCCTTCGGGCACATCGGTCAGCGAGCTTCAGGCGGTATGCCCCGAGCGCACATTCGATGTGGGCATTTCGGAGGGACATGCCATGACATTCGCCGGCGGTCTCGCCAAGGACGGCATGCGGCCGTTCGTGGCGATATATTCCTCGTTCCTGCAGCGTGCCTACGACAATATAATCCACGATGTGGCAATAGGCTCGCTGCCGGTGGTGCTGTGCATCGACCGAGCCGGACTGGTAGGGGAGGACGGTGTCACCCATCACGGTGTGTTCGACATGAGTTATCTCAATCCCATACCGGGAATGACTATCGCCTCGCCGGCCGACGAGATGACCTTGCGCAACCTTATGTTCACTGCGCTGAAGCACGAGAGCGGTCCGTTCGCCATACGCTATCCGCGCGGCGAGGGTCACAACATGCAATGGCATAACGATATGGAGGAACTGCCCGTGGGACGCGGCCGCGTGCTTGCCGAAGGCTCGGATGTGGTAGTGATGACAATCGGCCCGATAGCTGCCGAAGCAGCCAAAGCAGTCGGGCGTCTTGCCGCCCGAGGAGTCAGCGCCGCGCACTACGACATGATATTCCTCAAGCCGATTGACGAAACCCTGCTGCGCAAAGCCGCTGAAAAGAATTGCCCGATAGTCACCGTCGAGGACGGTACGGTCAACGGCGGTCTCGGCAGCACCGTGCGACAGTGGCTCGACGACAACGGATTCAGCCGGCACGTCGTCAATATCGGTGTGCCTGACCGGTTTGTAGCGCAGGGCACTCCTGCGCAGCTCTATAAGCAGTGCGGCATGGATGCCGACAGTATCCACGACATTATCAGCGACAGTCTATGAAGATAGTAATAGTAGGAGCCGGAGAAGTGGGGCAGCATATCGCGAAACTGCTGTCGTCGGAGGAGCAGGATATCGTGCTGATCGACAGCGACGAGACAAAGCTCGAACGCATCGATGCCAATTACAACCTGATGACGAGCATCGGGAGTCCGACATCGTTTAAGTCGCTCAAGGCGGCCGGCACGCAGAATGCCGACCTGTTTATCGCCGTGACACCCTACGAGGACAAAAATCTGATAGCGTGCACCATCGCAAAGGGACTCGGCGCGGCCCGGACTGTGGCGCGTATCGACAACTACGAATATCTCAATCCCGACAACCGCGAATTTTTCCTCAGCCACGGCATCAACGACCTTATCTACCCCGAACAGCTCGCCGCGCTGGAAATCAAGACGGCGCTCAAGCGCTCGTGGGTGCGCCAGTGGTTCGAGCTTCACAAAGGAGAGCTTGTGCTGGTGGGAGTCAAGGTGTATGACAATGCCGCCATCGTAGGTACAAAGCTGCGCGATATGACATCGACGCACCACGACCTGCATATAAGCGCCATAACGCGCCGCCATGAGACTATCATACCGGGCGGTAACGACGAGATAATGGCAGGTGACATAATATTTGTCACCACCACACCCGAGCATGTCGACACGCTGCGCCGTGTGTGCGGCAAGGATGACCACGTGGTGCGCAATGTCATGATAATGGGGGGCTCGCGCATAGCGGTGCGCCTCGCGTCGATGCTCGGCTCGGAGTACAGGATTAAAATCATCGAGAATGACCGCGACGTGTGCCGCCGTCTTCCCGAGAAATGTCCCAACTGCGAGATTATCTACGGCGATGCCCGTGACAACGACATACTCCTTGACGAGGGCATAGAGGACATGGATGCCTTCATAGCCCTTACCGACAGCTCGGAGACCAATATCCTCGCCTCCCTGTCGGCCAAGGAGTTCGGTGTGGAGAAAACGATAGCCGAGGTGGAGAACATACAGTTCATTTCCGAGGCCGAAGGGCTCAACATCGGCACCATCATCAACAAGAAACTGCTCGCTTCGAGCAAAATATTCCAGATACTTCTTGCCGCCGACTCCGAGACGTCGAAATTCCTCTCGCTGGCCGATGCCGAGGTGGCGGAGCTTGAGGTCAAGCCCGGCGCAAAGATAACGCGTTCGCCGGTAAAAGACCTCAAACTGTCGCGCGACATGACAATAGGCGGACTCGTGCGCGACGGCCGCGGCATGCTCGTGACCGGCACTACGCTCATACAGCCCGGCGACCGCGTGGTGGTGTTCTGCCTGTCGGGTGTAATCCACAAGATAGAGAAACTGTTCGGATAGCGCAGCGGATGTTGCACTGCCGTTTCGGTTTGACTGTATATAATCGTTTCAACTTAAATAAAAATCCTCAAACAATATCAGCAGAAAAATGAGTTCACGGGCAACAATGCGACGACGGCACCGACTCAACATAAATGCTCCAGAACTGGTGCGCATTATCGGGTTCCTCATACTTGTGGAGGCGATGTTCATGTCCGTGCCTCTGCTGTACTCGCTGGTTACCGGCAGTCCCGAGGCATCGGTGTTCGCCGTATCCATAGCGGCTAATGTGGTAATCGGTCTTGCGATAGTGCTGACCGTCAAGCCGCGCGTGAAAGAGATTGGAAAGCGCGACGGCATGCTGCTGACGGCCCTTGTGTGGGTAATATTTTCCCTGTTCGGCATGATGCCGTTCATACTGTGTGATATTCATCTTAATGTGGCTGAGGCGTTTTTTGAGTCGATGTCGGGATTTACGACCACGGGAGCATCGGTCATCAGCGATATTTCCGACCTGCCGCGCGGAGTCAATCTGTGGCGCTGCATAATGCAGTGGCTCGGTGGAGTGGGTATCATAATATTTACAGTGGCACTGCTTCCTATGCTCAATTCGTCGGGAGGCATGCAGATGTTCAATGCCGAGGCTACTGGCATCACGCATGACAAGCTGCAGCCGCGTGTGAGCCAGACGGCCAAACGGCTGTGGCTCATTTACTGCGTTCTTACGGTTACTCTCGGAGTGATATTGTGGATAGGTCCGCTCCCTTTTTATGAGGCGGTGTGCCATTCGCTTTCGACTGTCTCGACAGGCGGATTCACATCGTGCACCGACACTACCGGGGCATGGAGTTCGATGGCCGTGCGCATACCGGTGATAATATTCATGTTTCTCGGCGGTGTGAATTTTGTGCTGATTTACAGGGCTTCGCTCGGTCAGATGGGGAAGGTGTGGAGTGATATCAATTTCCGTAGTTACGTCATCACAATCGCGCTTGCCACGCTGTTTATAATGTCAGTGCTGCTGCTCGGCGGCCGGCGCGGACTTGAGGAAATCGTAGTCGACCCGTTGTTTCAGGTAGTATCGACGATTACATCGACCGGCTATACGGTCGACAGCCTGTCAACCTGGGGCGAAGCCGTGATACCCGTGCTTATAGTGCTTATGCTCATGGGAGCGTGCGCCGGCTCCACTTCGGGCGGAGTCAAGATTGACCGTATCATATTCATGGTCAAGAACGCGCGCAACGAGTACAAGAAAATCATACATCCCAACCGTTATTATCCGCTTACGGTCAACGGCAGCGTCAGGCCCCCCGAGCTTGTGCTCAAAGTGACGGGATTCTTCGTATTCTACGTGGTGATACTCGTGGTCGGCGGCATAATCGTTTCGGCTATCGGCATGCCGCTCGGCGATGCGTATTTCGCCACGGTGTCGTGTCTCGGCAATACGGGTCTCGGCATCGGAGAGACGGCATCATCGTATGTCACGGTGCCCGACGCCGGCAAATTCGTGCTGTCATTCATCATGCTCGTGGGCCGTCTGGAAATTTTCACCGTGCTCATTCTTTTCTCGCGCAATTTCTGGCACCGGTAAAGAATCTGAATTATTGTTAAAGAAATAATATGCCGGAGCACGGAAAAACGCTGATTGACGGAAATATTCGCTATATTTGCACTCATAATATATCCCAATATAAGTAGAACCTTTTCAAACCATACAGGCGTGTTTAATTTTTTCAGTAAGAAATCGCAGAGTGACGAGAAATTGTTTTTCACAACCGATATTCATAGTCATGTAGTACCCGGCATCGACGACGGATCGCCCTCGGTGGAGCGTTCGGTCGAACTCGTGCAGCGGATGATGGGCTGGGGACTCGAGAAGCTTATCGTCACCCCGCACGTCACACAGGATACTTTTGAAAATACACCCGATATAATCAGCGGGGCATATTCGGAGCTTCAGGAGGGATTGCGTCAGGCCGGAATAGAGATTGATATGGATTATTCGGCTGAATACCGAGTCGACGAAATGTTTGTCGAGCAGCTTGAAGAGGGTATCGTACGCCGTCTGCACGGCAATTTCCTGCTTGTGGAAAACTCATATATCCAGGAAGCCTACAATCTCGACCAGATACTGTTCCAGATAAGCATGAAGGGATTCCGGCCGATTCTCGCCCATCCGGAGCGTTATATCTACTATTACGACAAACGACAACGTTACGATGAGCTTCACGGCAACGGCATCCTGTTTCAGGTCAATCTGCTGAGTCTCGCCGGCTACTATGGCAAAGAACCGAAGAAGATAGCGGAGATGCTTATTGAAAAGGATTATGTTGACTTTGTCGGTACCGACCTGCACCGCCGCGCGCATGCCGAGATAATAGAAAAATACATCGGTTCAAAGGACTACCGCCGTCATCGTGAAAAGCTCGAGGGCCGCATCATGAACGATCAGCTCCGCGTCCCCTCGGAGAAATAGCATAGAGCGTGGGCGCGAGGGTGTTGCAGAACTCAAGATATACAAACGAAATTGTTGGGACGCAATCCAATGCTGTTTACTTAGGCTCCACTCTATGCTCTTTAAGTAAACAGCATTGGATTGCGTCCCTACAATTCGCTGTGAATTTTGATAGCTTATTATAGTTTTGCAACACCTCAGCTCCTCTTAACTCAGCTTATGCATCATTGGGAGCGCTCCTACATGTTGATGTGGTGTATGACTGAGGTTTCATCATTGCTCCATTGCGTGGTCAGTGGTTGGAGCCTATTACAAGCAGCAGGAGGCTGAGCAGGAGGAGGGAGAGGTCGATCAGTTTTGCCTTGATGTTTTTTTCACGGAGGACTATTACACCGAAGAGGAACGGAATGATGACGCTGCCGCGGCGTATCATCGATACTATCGATACCATCGAGTCGTCAATGGATAGGGAATGGAAGTAGGCCAGATCGGCTACCGTGAGGAATATGGCTATGCATGGTATGGTCCAGCGCCATTGAAAGCGGTCGGACGAGCCGCGTTGGCCGCGCATCAGCGCCAGCAGCAGTACGCTCATGATGATGCACTGATAGAGCGAATACCATGCCTGCACTTCGAGCGGAAGATAGCTTCGGAGCAGGTATTTGTCAAACAGGGCGCTGACGGCTCCGAGCATCATCGCGCCTATTGACATCCACAGCCATCGGGAATGCCGCAGGGAGAATCCCTCTTTGGCTCCGATGCGCGATATGAAGTAGAGCGAGGCAAACCCTATGATTATGCCTGTCCATTGCAGGGCGTTGAGGCGTTCGCCGAATATGCAGAGTGCCCCGACAAGCACGAGCACGGGGCGCGTGGCGTTGACAGGTCCCTGAATGGTGAGCGGCAGATGTTTTATCGCAAAGTATCCCAGTATCCACGATGATAGCACGATGACCGCCTTTATGAGTATAAGACAGTGTCCGCGCAACGTGTCGCCGAGTCCGAAGTGACCGCCGGCTATATTGGAGATAATGACCGGCGACAGGTAGAGGGCGCCGAAGATGGTGTTGAGCAGGAGCACCATCAGCACGTTGTTGCCCTTGACCGAAAGTTTTTTGAATATGTCGTAAAATCCGAGGCAGGTGGCTGACAGCAGCGCAGGTAATATCCACTCCATCAGGCTTCGGTTACGTTATAGACTACGCGGTGGAGCAGGAGGGATGCGTTTTGGGGCGACAATCCCGGCTCGGTCGACATGAGCCAGAGATGCACGGGAGGTAGGAATGTGTCGTAGGGTGGCTGCACGTAGCTGCGGTCGATGATATGGAATCCGAGGCGTTTGTAGAACTGGATGCGGCTGAGTGCCTGTGCCGACAGATGTTCGGGTTCGACTTCAAGGAGTATGGGCAGCGGGTTGCATTTCTCCCGGAGGATACGTATGGCGGTGCTGCCGATATTGCGGCCGCGCAGTGTCGGGTCGACGACAAAGTGCTCCACGTAGATGAAATCGTCAAATTTCCATGTCGTAATCATGCCGACAAGACGTTCGCCGAGATAGATGCCTGTCAGTTCGAGGCGGCCGCCGCAGCGTGCCGTTATCATTTCCCACGGTCGCTGTTCGGCCGGAGGGAAAGCCTCGAGGTATATCTCTTTGGCTGCGTCTAAATCGTGTGATGCGTCGAGTGGAGCGAGAGTGATTTTGTTTTCTTCTATTGCAGTCATTGCCGGTTGGTTATTATCTATTGTCGATATCTGTTATGCGACATAGTCCTTACGGGGGATGACCGGATATTTATACGTCAACTTGCCCGTCAGTCCTACGAGATGGGAATTACGAAGAGGAATGTTGAGCCTTGGCCGAGTCGGGAGGTATCGACTTTTACCGACCCGTCAAGAAGTTCGGCTATCATTCGGCATATCGCAAGGCCGAGGCCGTTGCCCTGGGTGTTGCGGTCGAGTTTGCGGAAACGGTCAAAGATTTCCTCCTCTTTCCCTTTGGGAATACCGATGCCGGTATCGGAGACTGCAAAGATAATGGAATTATTCGTACGGTCAATGCGGTAAGATAGGGAAATTGACCCTTGTGATGTGAATTTCGCCGCATTGGAAAGCAGATTGATGAGCACTTGTTCTACGCGGCGTGAGTCGGTGGTGATATAAGTGTCGGGAGCCGTTTCCTGCTCGAAACTGATGGTCACTCCGGGCTGGAGATAGGAGCGCATGCTCTCGATGGCCATACGGCATATATCGCCCACAAGCACCGGATAGCGTTTTATTGATATTGTGGCATTTTCGAGCGAGCCCACATCAAGCAGGTCGTGCACGATGGTGTTGAGCAGTTCGGTATTTAGCTTTACAATATCGGCATAGCGTAAGAGGTATTTTTTCTTGGCATTGTCGGCGCAGTCGACAATCAGGTGGGAGTATTCTACGATAGCGTTGAGCGGTGTGGTTATTTCACGGCTCATGTTGTCGATAAATTCGGCTTTGCATCGTTCGGCATGCCGTGCTGCCTCATGTGCCTCGATAAGTTTCTGCTGCGTGGCAAGCAGGTTGGACTGTTCCTTGCGGAGGGCTTCGTTTGAGGCTTCGAGTCCCGTGGCAAGCGTGCGTGATTTTTTAATTGCTCTTAGGAGAAAACCGAGGGTTATGAGCATTATGATGAAAGCGATGATGCCGGCGAATAGGAGCACGCGCTGGTGTTTCATCTTTGCTTCGGCGTTGGCGAGTTCAAGTCGCGCGTTGCGTATCTGGAGCTCATTGACGTCATAGATGGTCTGGAGTTCGGTGTATGTGTTTTGGGCTGAAAGATCCATATTCTCCTCAAGCATTCTGTTGTAGAGAGAGGTGTATTTGAGAAGGATGTCTTTGTTGCCGGTGGAGTCGGCGGCCGAGATGATATTGCGCAATGCCCTTACTTTGCTGAAATTGTCGGGATTTGTGTCTAAAATGCTTTCGAGCAACGGTATCGCGCGGGCATAATCTTTGACAGCCATGTAGTAATAAGCGTCGACGACGCCTAATTTCATGTCGTTGGCGGCTTCGGCGTTGCGGGCCGCAATCGCGGTTATGCTGTCGTAGTATTCCTGTATCTCGGCCGGCTGCAGACCTTTGTAGTTTTGCAGCAGGCTGCGGTAAGTGCTGTACCGGTAAGTATCCAGATTGCGGTATTTGCGTCCTGAGTTATGGTAGTCTTTTTCCATTTTGTCAATGATGGAAAGAATCATTCGGTACACTTTGATGGCCTGGTCGGGGTGGTTGTGGTTGGTGTAAACGGAGGCTGCCTGGTTGAATATGATGTTGCGCACGGCCAGATCCTGGGCGGGGAGGGATTTTGCCATGGAAATGGCTTTGTCGACATATTTGGCGAGCATGGGTATGTGGGAGCTGTTGCCGAGAAGTATGCATAGAGAGCCGAGGCGCTCAATGCGGTCGTAGGGAGTGGCATCGGTCGGGAGAGTCTGGTAGCGGTTGATTGTTTCCCTGATTTTTACAAGGCGGTCGGCTTCAGAGGTGTATCGCGCCATATAGCCGGCGCGCCGCAGTACGATGAACGTATGAGTGGCGCGACGGTCATTGCCGTCAGGATATTCAGCGCATTTATTTTCGAGCATCGCGAGCACCGAGTCGTTGCGGGTATATGTATTGGCAAGATGGCGAAGCATGTCGAGTCCGAGAGAGTCGTTGCCGGTACGTTCGGCAATATCGAGCATCTGCCATGCGATTGGTGTACGCGAGCCTTTGTCTGACAGGTCGAATATGTCATACATTATGGATATGCTGTCGTCGGTAGAGGCGGTGGTTGCAAGCTGTGCTTTAAGGTCGTCGATCGCTCCGGCATGGAGTGATGACGGTATTGACAGAAGCAAAGCGACCGCCGTCAGTATGCCAACTATAATTCTTTTCATATTGAGATATTATACAGTTAACTTTCGCAAAAATATGTGGCAACAATAGTAGTGCAAAGATACTGAATTTACGGATAGAATGCAAATAAATAGCGGTCCCGCATCGTGCGTTTTGCGGCATGATGCGGGACCGGTGTTGTGGTAGATATGTATGATTTATGCCTGGGTGTTGCCGGGGTTGTTGATGCGTTCGTTGAGCACGCGGGTGGCCAGCTGTATGTAGCCGTCGTAGTAGCTGTCGGCATTGGAGAGGATGCCTTGAAGTTCGGGAACGGTGAGCGACGACACTTCGTTGATGAATGTGGCGTTCTCGCGGGCGAGAAGCTCCATGGACGCGGCGTCAAGCACTTCGGCCGAAAATCCCTGTACGTTGTCATGGACGATGCTGAGCAGCTGTTCGTCGGAGTAATCTTTGATTACTTCCCATCCCTGGCGCTTGGTGAGCGTCTTGCGGGCTTCGTCGACGAATGCCGGATTGGCATAGAGCGACGGGTTGTTGATGACGTTGGTCAGCTCCTGATTGCTCATGCCCATGAGTATCTTTTTCTGCTCCTCGGTGATGGCCGACACGGGACGTGCCGAATAATTATGCTGCGGCTGGGCCGGAGCTGAGGGCTGGACAGGTGCGGCTGCCGGCTGCTCTACGTATGTGGCCTGAGGCGCGAAGTCATCGTTGCTATCAGGCGTTTCTTCAATATTACTTGCGTTAGATACTGCTCTCCACCAGGATATTACACATATAATGGCTAAAAGTAGCAACAATATACATATTAAAATTCCACAAGTTTCTTCACCTGAAGAAGAATATCCGTAATAATAATTAAAGGATTTTTTAACAATTATTTTATACAGCAATATGGCAAGCAAAGGGAAGACTGACAGTATAAAATAGCATACAGATGCACCTTTCAGCGAGTGTAAGGATTTTCCTGCCGTGAGGGTGCCTAAGGCTAACGGCAAGTTGACGACAACAGTTATCAGCGTGATGAGCACCAGTGCTTCAGTCTGGCCATTGGCTAATGACATGAATTTGTATAAAAGTTCTTCATCGAAAATAAATATCATTTGCAGGATACCTCCGATTAGAGCCCCGGCGATACAGGCGCCAAAACCGGCCGCCGATATGTTCAGCTTTTTAGCGCCCGGAATTGCTCCCGTAAGGGCACCGGCCCAGATAAGGCATCCGATGAATTGAATTACTACAAGCGCTTTGGCAAACCCTTCACTCATGTCTTTGAAGGCCTCAACAGCAACAAAAAATGCTATGAATGGTAACGGTATCATCGCAAGCGTGGCACCGATGGCCGCGGCTCTGAGCGAGCCGCTGATTTTAGGTGATTGTTGTTCCATATGGGTTATGATTAGTTGGTTAATAATCGGTAGTATATAAAGTGTTTAAGAGTTCAGGACTTGCGCGGGTCGCCGGCGCAGCCAGCGGGTGAAAAGGCCGAGGAATGCGATTGCCACTACTCCGGCGAGGATGATGGCGGTGTCGAGAGGTAGGCCGATACCGGCCTTTGGTTCGCCAAGCGGAGCAAAGAGGATATAGCTGACGCATACCATTGTCATGAACAGTGCCGGAATGAGTGTGATGTAGAATAGCTTGCGGCGGCGTGCGAGATAGACCGTTACTGCCCAGAGGGTGAATACGGAGAGTGTCTGGTTGCTCCATGCGAAGTAGCGCCATAGCACGGTGAAGTCAATCTGCATCAGCAGGAAGCACATTGCTATGATCGGGAGGGTGACAAGCAGCCGCTTCACTACGGTTGTCTGGCGTATGGAGAAGGAATCCGCTATGATGAGACGCGCCGAGCGCATGGCTGTATCGCCCGTGGTAATCGGGGCGGCGATGACGCCGAGAATGGCAAACAGGCCGCCGGCCACGCCGAGCCAGTTGTTGCAGATGGCTGTGACGAGGGCTCCCGCCTCGCCATCGTCTTTATGGGCGCTCACATAGTCGGCTATCGCCTGATATGACTCGCAGAAAGCTATTGCCGCGGCTGCCCATATCAGTGCCACGATGCCTTCGGCCACCATGGCGCCGTAGAATACGGGACGCGCCATCTTCTCGTTTTTGAGGCACCGCGCCATCATCGGCGACTGGGTGGCATGAAAACCCGATATGGCACCGCATGCTATCGACACGAACATCATCGGAAAGAGCGGAGCCTCCGACGGGTCGGCATGGCGGTTGGCGAAGCCCTCGCTGACTCCGGTGGGGATGTCTATGCCGCTGAACAGCAGATAGCCCATTATGCCGACGGCCATCACCAACAGCGCGAGCCCGAATACTGGATAGAGCCGCCCGATAAGTTTGTCGATGGGGAGCAACGTGGCGAGGATATAGTATGCAAAGATTACGACTGTCCAGAATGTTTCCGAAAGATGGTCGGGTGTCAGATTGGCAAGCAGTCCGGCCGGTGTCTTGACAAACACCGCAACTACCATAATGAGCAGGAACACCGTAAATATGCCCATTACCGACTGTACGCGCCGGCCAAGCTCCATGCCTACAATCTGCGGGAGCGACTTGCCGTCGTTGCGGAGCGATATCATCGCGGAGATGAAATCGTGGACGGCGCCCCCGAAAATGGTGCCGAGCGCAATCCACAGGAATGCCGCCGGCCCGTACATCACGCCCATGATGGCCCCGAAAATCGGACCGATACCGGCGATGTTCAGGAACTGTATGAGGAATACTTTCCACGTGGGGAGAGGTACGTAATCGACACCGTCGGGATGAGACGACGAAGGGGTCGGGCGCCCGGGGTCAATGGAAAAGACACGCTCGACGAAAAGTCCGTATAAAAAATAACCTCCTATGAGTACTGCAAGTGAGATAAGGAAGAGGGTCATGAATATTGTGTGTGAATTATTAGAATGTATATTAATTACAGTATATCAGATACAAATAAAAACTTAATAAGGACAAAAAGAACAATTATCATATAAATTATAAGAAGAATCTTAATGATATTATTAAGTTTCATATATTTGATTTTGATTGATTATGACACCAAAAATACGAAATAATGGGAATTTACGCAAAAAAATATTTAATTTTGTGGGAGTTATATGAAGAAAATGAACGACAATATACGACATATCGCGATTGTCAGCTCCACGCGTGCCGACTGGGGGCTGCTCGCGCCGGTGGCAAAGGCATTGCAACGCCGTGACGACGTGCGGCTCAGCATCATTGCCACAAACATGCACCTTGACCCGTCGAGGGGCATGACTGTTGATGAGATACGCGCCGACGGATTCGAACCCGCGGCTCTCGTGCCGATGGCCTATGCTTCCGACAGCGAGGTGGATACAGCCGTGGCAATGGGTGCGCATCTTGCCGATATGGCGCGTACGCTCGCTGACGTAAAGCCCGACATACTGCTGCTGCTCGGCGACCGTTTCGAGATGCTTGCCGTGGCTTCGGCTGCCACAATGCTCCATATCCCGATTGCGCATATATCGGGGGGCGAAATCACTCAGGGCGCTGTTGACGACAACATAAGGCATGCCATAAGCAAACTGTCGTCGCTCCATTTCGCCACAACCGAGCGTCACCGCGACAGGCTGATTGCGATGGGCGAGCAGCCCGACCTGGTTTTAAACACGGGCGCGTTGGGTGTGTGGAACATGAACCATGCACCCGTCATGACGCGTGACGAACTGGAGCGGTCGCTCGGGTTCGGCCTCGACGGACGCGTCCTGCTGGTGACATACCATCCGGCCACCAATGACACCGTGGAGCCGGCGGTAAGATTCGGCGCGTTGCTCGACGCCCTCGACCGCCATCCCGATTGCAGGGTAATCATTACATATCCCAACAACGACCCCAACAGCGCCGACATCATCGACATGATAAAGGCTTATAGGCAACGACGCGGCGACGAAGTGCTTGCCGTGCCGTCGCTCGGAGCACTGCGCTACCGTTCGGCGCTGCACTATGTGAGCGCTGTCGCAGGCAACTCGTCGAGCGGGGTAGTGGAAGTGCCCTCGGCAGGGGTGCCGGTGGTGAATATAGGCATGCGGCAGCAGGGGCGTACTGCATCCGAAGCCGTGATACACTGCGGCGATGACGCTGAGTCAATCGATGCCGCCATCACGCGTGCGCTGACCCCCGAAGCGGCTGAAACGGCACGGCGTACGCCTAATCCCTACCGGCATGACGGTACGGTCGATATGATTGTCGACAAGCTGACCGGTTGCGACATATCGCAACTGCTACCCAAAAAATTCCATGATATCAAATAGCAATATGAACCCGTTGATAATAATACCGGCGCGCGGAGGGAGCAAAGGCATTCCCAAAAAGAATATCGTTCCGCTTAACGGACGCCCGCTGATTGACTATACCATAAAGGCCGCGCTTGAAATAGCGCCGGCCGAACGCATAATACTGTCGACCGACTCCGACGAGATAGCCGCCGTGGCGCGTCAATGCGGCCTTGATGTGCCATACATGCGCCCGGCCGAACTGGCAACCGACACCGCCGGCTCGCGCGAGGTGATACTTGACGTGATGGACTGGGCCGACCGCCGCGGCATCCGCTATGATGCCGTAGTGCTGTTGCAGCCCACGTCGCCGCTACGCACCGCCGACGACATAGCCGGCGCGATGGCGCTCTACGCCGACGGCACCGACATGGTCGTAAGCGTGACCGAAGCACGTTCCAATCCCTACTACAACTGCTTCGAGACCGATGCCGACGGCTGCCTGCACGTGAGCAAAGGCGACGGCCTCTACACCCGCCGCCAGGACGTGCCCCCCGCCTACGAATACAACGGCGCCGTCTACGTAATCAACCCCGCCTCAATCCGCCGTCTCCCGATGGGCGCGTTCCCACGCCGCATCCCCTATGTGATGCCCGCCGCCCGCTCCATCGACATCGACGCCCCGATAGACCTGCTCATAGCATCTCACCTCCTCAGCGAAAAAGAGAACGGCACTATTCAATAATACGGAGAAAAAGTTGTAACTTTGCGGGATATGGAGATGTTTCAACGACATATTATACCTTCGACGGCTACTGTCAGGGATGCAATTGAGGGCTTGGACCGGCTGTCGGGCGATACGCGTACGCTTATTGTGACCGATGGCGAGGACAGACCGACAGGTACTGTGACCGACGGCGACATAAGGCGTGCGCTCATACGCGGTGTCGCGCTTGACGACAATATCGGTGAGGCCATGAACCGACAGTTCCGTTCGGTCACGCGCGGCAATGTCGATATCGCTTTTATAAGGGATATACGTAATGCCGGAATAGGATTGCTTCCGGTGATTGACGAGGCCGGAAAACTCGTCAGAATAGTGGATCTGCGCAAGGTCGACTCCCTGCTGCCGCTCAGCGCGCTTATCATGGCCGGCGGAAAGGGGGAGAGGTTGCGCCCGATGACGCTTACCACACCCAAACCGCTTCTCACTATCGAGGGGAAGGCTATCATTGATTACAATATCGAGGCGCTTGCGCGGGTGGGTGTCGACGAGGTAGCGGTCAGCACCGCCTATCTTGCCGAACAGCTCGACGAGCATTTCTCGAAGCCCGTTGCCGGTATCAGTGTGCGTACTATAAGGGAGGAGCAGCCGCGCGGCACGATAGGCGCCCTCGCCGACGTCTTGCCGATGCTGACCAATGACACGGTGCTCGTGATGAACTCCGACCTGCTCACCGACATAGCTCTCGACGAGATGTACATACGCCACCGTCAGGAGGAGGCCGACATAACGGTGGCCGCCATACCATATACGGTGTCGGTGCCGTACGCGATACTGTCGACCGAGGGGAGCCGGATAACGTCGTTGCGCGAAAAGCCCACCTACTCGCTCTATGCCAACGGCGGGATATATATGATATCGAGAAAAGCGGCCGCGCTGGTGCCTTCCGACCGTCGCTACGATGCCACCGCCCTTATCGACGAAGCGCTGGCGCGCGGCCTGAAGGTGGTGTATTTCCCGATCAACGGCACGTGGATAGATGTCGGTACGCCGGCTGATTTCCGCCATGCCGCCGACATCATGAAATATCATGGCGGAAAACATAGACCGACCGCCGATTGTTGATTTATATTGAGAGGATTCCGATAGCCGTTGCCTGACGATTATCACCTCTCGAGATCCGTTACATTAAAAGAAAAATTATGCCGGAATCAAATTTTATTGATTATGTGAAAATATTGTGCCGCTCGGGCAAGGGCGGTGCAGGCTCACGCCATTTCTATCGTGCGAAATATGTTCCCAAGGGCGGTCCCGACGGCGGCGACGGCGGCCGTGGCGGCCATATCATACTCCGCGGTGACCGCAACATGTGGACACTGCTGCCGCTGCGTTACCGCCGCCATGTCTTTGCCGGCAACGGCGAGAGCGGTTCGGGCGGACGCAGTTTCGGCAAGGATGGCGAGGATGTCACTATAAGTGTGCCTTGCGGTACTGTGGTTTACGATGCCGATACCGGCGAATATCTGTGCGAGGTCACCGACGACGGCCAGGAGGTGAAACTGCTCCGCGGCGGCCGCGGCGGTCTCGGCAACTGGCACTTCAAGTCGGCCACCAACCGTACGCCGCGCTATGCGCAGCCAGGCGAGCCGGCTATCGAGAAAAGCGTGGTGCTGGAACTTAAACTGCTCGCCGACGTCGGCCTTGTGGGATTCCCGAATGCCGGCAAGTCGACATTGCTGTCGGCACTGTCGGAAGCCCGTCCGAAAATAGCCGACTATCCTTTCACGACGATGGAGCCGCAGCTCGGCATTGTCAGCTATCGCGGCGGCCGTTCGTTTGTCATGGCCGATATTCCCGGTATTATCGAAGGCGCGAGCGAGGGGCGCGGTCTCGGACTGCGGTTTCTGCGCCATATTGAGCGCAATGCGGTGCTCCTGTTCATGGTGCCGGCCGATGCCGATGATATTGCCGCCCAGTATCAGATACTTGTCAATGAAGTGGAGCAGTTCAACCCGCAGCTGGCCGACAAGCCGAGAGTACTGGCGGTGTCGAAGAGCGACATGCTTGACGATGAGCTTATGGAGGAGATTGCAAAGACGCTCCCCGAGGGAATTCCGTCGGTGTTCATCTCGGCAGTGACAGGCCAGGGGCTTACCGAACTCAAGGATATACTTTGGTCGGCTATTATAGATGACCGCAACAGGATTGAACCGCTGCCCATAACCCACCGTCCGCTCGATGTGCGCCACCGCGTGCAGGAAGAGGATGATTTCATATTCGAACCTACTCCTGTCGATGACGATGAATTTATCGAAGACGAGGACTGGGACGAAATCGGCTGGGAATACGGCGATGACGGAGCGGCAGAACCGGATGATATGCCGGATGACGCCGACGAAGCCGATACGAAATAGACGATGGAGATACTTGAACTTGATGCCGGCGCCGGGGTGTCGGCATTCAGTACGATGCGGGGCGGTGACGCGTGTGGCCCGAAAGATGCGTATGCCGGATTCAATGTGTGCCATTATACCGGCGATGACCAGGCGCATGTGGCACATTGCCGCCGTGAGTTAGCTGCCTATGTCGGGACTGATGTGAATCGTCTCGTCATACCGCGTCAGACCCACTCGGTCAATGTCGCGGTGATAGGCGACATGTTGCCCTGTCTCGAAGAGGTGGATGCGCTCGTCACCGTACGCGATGATGTGGCGCTCGTGGTCAATACGGCCGATTGCCTCCCCGTTGTATTCAATGACAGCCTTCACGGAGTAATCGCAATCGCCCATGCCGGATGGCGCGGACTCTATGACGGCATATTGGCTGCGACTGTCGCGAAGATGTCGCGTCTTGGCGCTGTGCCGGGGGATATGCGCGTAGCCATAGGCCCATGCATATGCGGCGCGTGTTATGAGGTCGACGAGGCGTTTGCCGCACGATTTGAAGCCCGATTCGGCTCGGATGTGCGCATAGTGCCTGCTTCCGGCCATAAGCCGCATGTCGATTTGCGCGCTGCGGCGGTAATCGAACTCGAGCGTTGCGGCATTGACCCGACAGGGATTTCTGACAGCGGCGTCTGCAGCCGGTGTGACGAACGCCTGTTTTCGGCACGAAGACAAGGCGTCAGTTCCGGACGCATAGCAACCGTAGTGAAGCGTATCGGCTGATACGAATTTGAACGCAATACCTGCCGTGAAATAGGTGTGATTATCAGTCGATTATCGGACGAACAGACCGTGCGTCCCTACCTCATTAACCGAAATTACGCAGGTTTGTCGTCCACTCGCGAAATCAGTATTGAAAAATATTTTTTAGAAAAAAATGAAAAAAGTGGCTGAAAAATTTGGTAGGTAAAAAATAATGCGTAACTTTGCAGCGCAATTCAGCAAAAGAGGGCGCTTAGCTCAGCTGGTTCAGAGCATCTGCCTTACAAGCAGAGGGTCGGGGGTTCGAATCCCTCAGCGCCCACCTCTTAATAAGATAAGCCATCAACTTTCACGGGTTGATGGCTTTTTTTTGATTGAAATTATTCGGATGAGTCATACGGCGACCTGAACGGTCGGGTCGGACTCGACAGACATGTCCGACCTGTCTGACCCGTCTGACTCGTCCGAAAAAATCAACCGCGATAACGAAAAACCGATACAGACTATGCGTATGAACGGATTGAAAATTATTATGGGATGTGCTTTTGCCGCTATTCTGGCGGCATGCGGTACCAATGAGGCCAATTATAAGAAAGCTTATGACAAGGCCAAGGAGAAGGATAGTGGCGGTATCGAAAGCACCATATACAACAGAGTAAGGGAACAGAGCCGCGAGGAGCGTATCGTGACGGGCGGTGATACCGTCAATGTCACGGTGGAATATGTCACGGCGTCGAAGGATGCAGGATTTACTCCCGACCGATTGCACAAATACAACGTAGTGACAGGTCAGTTCAAGCAGCTGTTTCATGCAAAATCAATGAGAAACAGGATGGAGGCCGGCGGCTACCCGCAGGCTATAATCGTCGAGACCGGCGAACCGCTTTATTATGTCGTGATACGTTCGACCCCGTCGCTTGCCGAGGCGAAGTCGGCAGCCGACAGTATCAGCGCCTCGTCGCCCGTAAGGCTTAAGGATGGCTTTCCGGTGATATTGCGGGCATCAAACCGTTGAGACGTAAATCGTATCGGAAATTTCCACGTGGCGGGACGCCCTGTTCACATATTATTTTAGCGCGTTTTTATATTTGGTATTGGTGAATATTTATTATATTTGCACGTTTTAAAACTCATAAAAATGTCAGCTTTACAAATAAGTGAGATATATAAGGCACAACAGGTGCTGAAAGATGTAGCGCGTCACCCCAAAATCATAGGGCCGACAGATTTGTCAAACGATTGTACCGTCTACCTCAAGCCGGAGAACCTGCAGTACACCGGTTCGTTCAAACTGCGTGGCGCATATTACAAGATATCGCAGCTGTCGGAGGAGGAAAAGCAGCGCGGCGTTATAGCCTGCTCTGCCGGGAATCACGCTCAGGGTGTGGCTTTGGGTGCAAGAAACAACGGTATCAAGGCTCTTATCTGCCTTCCCGCGGGCGCTCCGATTTCAAAGATAGAAGCGACAAAACGTCTTGGCGCGGAAGTGTGTCTTGTGCCGGGCGTGTATGACGACGCCTACAATAAGGCCGTTGAGCTCAAGGAGGAATACGGATATACATTTGTACATCCTTTCGACGACCCTCTCGTAATAGCCGGACAGGGCACGATAGGTCTAGAAATCATAGAGGAGCTTCCCGAAGTGGAGGCAATCGTAGTGCCTGTGGGCGGCGGTGGCCTGATATCGGGAATCGCGTTTGCCGTAAAGACGCTGCGCCCCGACATAAAGGTATATGGCGTGCAGGCTGCCGGCGCTCCGTCGATGCAGCGTTCGCTCGCCGAGGAGAAACCGGTGCATCTTGACAGCGTGTCGACGATAGCCGACGGCATCGCGGTAAAAGAGCCCGGGGTGAATACCTTCGAGATGTGCCAACAATATGTCGATGAAATTGTTACAGTATCGGATGATGAGATTTCGGCGGCCATACTCGCTCTTATCGAGAAGCAGAAACTGATAGCTGAAGGTGCTGGAGCCACTCCTGTCGCCGCAGTGATGTTCGACAAACTTCCGGTTAAGGGGAAAAAGGTCGTATGTCTTGTGTCGGGCGGCAATATTGACGTGACGATACTCAACCGTGTCATAACGCGAGGCATGATGATGGGTGGACGCATGTGCATGCTGACTCTCGAACTTGACGACAAGCCCGGACAGCTTTCGGCTGTAAGCGACATCATAGCCAAGAGCGGAGGAAATATCATATCCGTGACCCACGAGCGCACTAAGGCGACAAACCATATCAACTCCTGCTCGCTGCACGTCGAGATGGAGACACGCGACCGCGAGCATGTGGCGTTTATAAAGAAAGCGCTTGAGGATGCCGGATTTCCGGTGATTCACGGATATTGACCGGAGCCTCATTCCGCCACCGGCTGCATTGCGCCCTATAACCTATTAGATACCAAACCCCTATATGATATGATGAAAGAAGATCTGGCAGTTATATATGCCAACAGTTTCAAGGAAAACTGGACTTTGCCCGCACTGACCGATTACGGGGACAGCGGGTCGACCATTACATACGGTGACATGGCAAAGCGTATAGCAAGACTGCATATTTTCTTCGAAAGCCAGGGGGTCAGGGTCGGTGACAAGATAGCGTTGTGCGGACGCAATACGTCGACATGGGTCACTGTCTTTATCGCCACCATCACTTACGGCGCCGTCATAGTGCCGGTGCTTCAGGATTTCAATCCGCAGGACGCGCAGCATATCATCAACCATTCGGAAGCTGTTCTGCTGTTTGTGAGCCAGTCGGTGTTTGAAAATCTCGATTTCGAGGAGCTGCCGGCTCTTCGTGCCGCGTTGTCGCTTGACAACCGCAGGGTGCTTGCCGAGCGTCCCGGCCAGAATAACATGCCGTCGAAGGTGCTGAAGAATCTTACCCGCAAACTTAAGTCACGCTATCGCAACGGCTTTGGTAAAGAGGATGTGAATTATACCGTAAGGGACAAGAATGCTATGGCTGTGCTCAATTACACATCGGGCACGACAGGCTTTTCGAAAGGCGTAATGCTCACGTTCAACAATCTTACGGGCAATGTGGTGTTCGGCATAAACTCAAGGTTGCATTATCAGGGATCGCGTGTGCTGTCGTTCCTTCCGCTGGCACATGCCTACGGTTGTGCGTTCGACATGCTCACACCTCTTGCTGTCGGCTCTCACATCACTCTGTTCGGCCGTCTGCCGTCGCCAAAGCTGCTTGTGAAAGCGTTCAGCGATGTGCGTCCCAACCTGATAGTGACCGTACCGCTGATACTCGAAAAAATCTACAAAAACCAGATAGTGCCCATGATAACGAAGCAGACGATGCGGTGGGCACTGGCTATACCGCTGCTCGACAAGGCCATATACAGCAAGATACGCAGCCGGCTTGTGGATGCGTTCGGCGGTGCCTTTGAAGAGGTCATTGTGGGCGGAGCTCCGCTCAACAAAGAGGTGGAGGAATTCCTTCATCGCATAAAATTCCCGTTTACGGTAGGATACGGCATGACCGAATGCGGTCCGCTTATCAGCTATACCCCCTGGCGCGGGTTCGAGCTCGAATCGTGCGGCAGGACATTGCCGGGTATCATGCATTCGAAGATACTCTCCGACGATGAGGAGAATATTCCCGGAGAAATATGCGTGAAGGGAGAGAACGTGATGGAAGGATATTATAAAAATCCGGATGCAACATCCGCTGTGCTCGATGAGGACGGATGGCTGCATACGGGCGATATGGGCGTACGCAAACCCGACGGAACTCTTTTCATAAAAGGCCGATACAAGACGATGATACTTTCAGCTACCGGACAGAACATCTATCCGGAGGAAATTGAATCGAAACTCAACAATATGCCTTACGTGAGCGAGAGCCTTGTGGTGGAGCGCGGCAAAGGCCTTTCGGCGATAGTCTATCCCGACTATGAGCAGATGGACCGCGACAAGCTGACGATACATGACATGGAGCCCATTATGGAGAATGTGCGCCAGGACCTCAACAAGATTGTAGCTCCGTACGAACGGATAGAACATATACAGCTGATACCTAATGAATTCGAAAAAACGCCGAAGCGCTCCATAAAGCGCTATCTGTACAGGTAGACAGCCGGAATTACGGTCGGGCCTACGGTTGGCCCTGCCCCCGTTCCGTTACTGATTAACGAAATAAATAGATTAGTGGATTTAAATAAAAAGAACCAATCGATGAAAAAGTATTTAGTTACCGGTGGTGCCGGTTTTATTGGAAGCAATTTTGTAGACTATCTTATCAAAACACATGGCAATGAAGTGGATGTGCTGATTCTCGATGTGCTTACGTATGCAGGCAATCTGATGACTATCAAACCGCTTCTTGAACTCGACAACGTAAATTTCGTGAAAGGCGACATAGGCGACCGTGAACTCGTTGAGAAAATCATGGCTGAATATGACCCCGACTATGTGGTGAACTTCGCCGCCGAAAGCCACGTGGACCGTTCGATAACAAATCCGCGTCTCTTCCTCGAGACAAATATACTCGGTGCACAGAATATGCTCGACTGCGCCCGCAAGGCATGGTACGAAGGCAAGGACGAGAACGGACATCCCAAATACCGCGCCGGCAAGAAATTCCTCCAGATATCGACCGACGAAGTGTATGGTTCGCTCGAAAAGAATTATGACGAAGCTCAGGAACTTCATCTGAGCGAAGATGTGGCTCGCGTGGTCGAGGGCCGAAGTGACCTCAAGACTTTCGGCGACAAATATTTCACCGAAGCGACTCCGCTCGCGCCGCGTTCGCCCTATTCGGCATCCAAGACCGCTGCCGACATGCTGACAATGGCTTACCACGAGACTTACGGCATGCCTGTCAACATCACCCGCTGCTCCAACAACTACGGTCCCTATCATTTCCCCGAAAAACTCATACCGCTGATTATAAAGAATATCACTGAAGGGAAGAAACTTCCCGTATACGGCAAAGGCGAGAATGTACGCGACTGGCTCTATGTGGCCGACCATGCCAAAGGCATTGACATGGTGCTCCGCAAAGGCCGTATCGGCGAGGTATACAATATCGGAGGCTTCAATGAGGAGAGCAACATCAATATCGTAAAGACCATACTGCGCCTCGTCAGGGAAATGCTCGATGCCGAACCGGCCTACCGCAAGATATTTGCCATCGCGCCCGAGGAAATCAACGAAGAGCTGATTACCTACGTGGCCGACCGTCCCGGACATGACATGCGCTACGCCATCGACCCGACCAAGATTGCTACCGAACTCGGCTGGTATCCCGAGACTCCATTTGTGGAGGGCATCCGCAAGACTTTGAAATGGTATCTCGACAACCAGCAATGGGTGGCCGACGTGGTGTCGGGCGACTATCAGAAATATTACGACCTGATGTACAAGGGAAGATAAATATAAGTTACACGTTCTGAAAAAATAGACAGATTATGAAAGGAATAGTATTGGCCGGCGGTTCAGGAACCAGGCTTTACCCCATCACGAAAGGTGTTTCAAAGCAGCTGATACCCGTATATGACAAGCCGATGATATATTATCCTGTGTCGGTGCTTATGCTTGCCGGCATAAAGGAGATACTTATAATCTCCACCCCCGACGACCTGCCTATGTTCCGCCGTCTGCTCGGCACGGGTGAGGATCTGGGCGTACACTTCTCGTATGCCGTGCAGCCTCGTCCCGAGGGGCTGGCGCAGGCCTTTATCATAGGCCGCGAGTTTATCGGCGACGACAGTGTGTGCCTTGTGCTCGGCGACAATATATTCTACGGCCAGGGCTTCACCGGATTGCTGCACGAGGCGCTTGCCATAGCAGAGCGCAATAACGAGGCGACGGTATTCGCCTATCAGGTAAAGGATCCCAACCGTTACGGTGTAGTCACACTCGATGAGACCGGCCACGCCACCTCGATTGAGGAAAAGCCGCTTCAGCCCAAAAGCAATCTCGCGGTCGTAGGTCTCTACTTCTATCCCAACGACGTGGTCGACATCGCCGCCAACGTGAAGCCGTCGGCACGCGGAGAGCTGGAGATAACATCGGTCAACGACGCCTATCTGCAGGCCGGCCGCCTGAACGTAAAATGCTTCGGCCGCGGTTTTGCATGGCTTGATACCGGCACAATTGACTCTCTGATGGAGGCTTCGGGATTTATCGAGGCTATACAGAAGCGTCAGGGATTTTATGTAGCCGCCCTTGAGGAGATTGCCTTCCGCCGCGGTTTCATTAACGCCGACAAGCTCAGGGAAATTGCCGCACCGATGGCCAAAAACGACTACGGCGCCTATCTTATCGCTCTTGCCGACAAGGGCATAGAAAAAAACTGAAATAATAGCACTACCATAGACCGCTCATGAAACCGCAGCTGCTGTCACTCCCGAAAATACTTGACCCGCGGGGCAATTTGACTTTCATTCAGAATGGCTCGCAGGTGCCGTTTGACATACGGCGCGCGTATTGGATTTACGATGTGCCGGGGGGCGAGGAGCGTCACGGCCATGCATTCCGTACCTCTTCGGAGCTTATAGTGGCACTTTCCGGCTCGTTTGATGTGGTAGTCGACAGTGGCGACGGTGAGCGTCGCATACAGCTCGGACGGTCGTTCTACGGCCTTCTTGTTCCGCCGATGACGTGGAGGCGTATCGACAATTTTTCCACCAACTCGGTGGCTCTCGTATTGTCGTCGACCAATTATGACGAACGCGACTATGTGCGCGACAGAGCCTTGTGGCTCGATGAACTGAATGCCGGTGTCATGCCTGCCGTTGAGCAGGCCGGCGCATCGGTTTGGAATTATGATTTCAGCCGGCGCAACACCCTTGACGACTGCCGCATAGTGGAACTGTCGCGTATCTGCCATCCTAACGGCTCGCTTACCGTGGTCGACAACGCCGCCAACCTGTTTCCCGTAAAGCGCGTATTCTATCTCTATGATGTGCCGGGCGATTCGGAGCGCGGAGGGCATTCCCATTTCAAGGCTCACGAATTCATTGTCGCCGCTTCCGGTTCTTTCGACGTGACGCTTACCGATGGTGTCGACGAGCGCAAATTCTCGTTGAACCGTCCATACCGCGCGCTGTACATACCCAACGGAATATGGCGTTCGCTCGACAATTTTTCCTCCGGTTCGGTAAGTCTCGTGCTTACGTCGGAGCTGTATTCGGAGGAGGACTACTGCCGGTCGAAGTCGCGGTATAATGAAATCTATGTAAAGGGACAATGACGCAGCCTGTACCGAAATACACGTTTCTTGACCTCGCGCGGATAAACGCTCCCTACATGGCCGAAATCGAGGCCGCCGTAGTGCGTGTCGTAACCTCCGGCCGGTATGTCGGAGGAGAGGAATGCGAGCGTCTGGAGTGCGGACTGACGGCACTTACAGGTGCGCCACATGCGATAGGCGTGAGCAACGGGCTCGACGCGCTCAGGCTGATACTGAGGGCGTGGGTCGACAGAGGCGACCTCTCGAAAGGCGACGAGGTGATAGTGGCGGCAAATACCTATATAGCGTCGATACTTGCGATAATAGATGCGGGTTTGCGGCCGGTACTCGCTCCCGTGGATATGTCTGCGCTTAATCTCGACACATCGCGGCTGGAGGAGGCGTTGACATCGCGCACACGTGCGGTAATGCCTGTCCATCTCTACGGCCGTGCATGCTGGGACGAAAAAATCAAGGAATTCGTTGAGCGCCACAACCTGCTTGTCATCGAGGACAACGCGCAGGCTATCGGCGCACGTTCGGTGACGGCAGGACTGTACGGAACACACGTCACCGGCGGCCTCGGTCATGCCGGAGCGTTCTCCTTCTATCCTACAAAAAATCTCGGTGCAATCGGCGATGCCGGAGCTGTTGTCACCCACGACAGTGACCTCGCCGCGCGTGTGAGGGCTCTTGCCAACTATGGCAGCGACCGACGTTACCACAACATATATCTCGGAGCAAACTGCCGCCTCGACCCAGTGCAGGCTGCGGTACTGAATGTGAAGCTCCCGTACCTCGACCGTGAAAACGGCATGCGGCGCGCCATAGCCGGAATATATGACGAAGCTATCACGAACCCCGCCATAATCCGCCCCGTCATGTCAGGCGATGACATGGTATGGCACCAGTACGTGATAAGATGCGACCGCCGTGACAGTCTCCGTGAATATCTCTCCAAAGCCGGAGTCGCCACCGACATACATTATGCCGTGCCGCCACACATGCAGCCGTGCATGGCATCGGTGGACTACGCCGCAATCGGCAATGCTCTCGCTCAGGCCGACCAAATAGGCCGCACAGTACTTTCCCTCCCCGTATCGGCATGCACCACGCCATCCGACGCGCATGCCATAGCCGACATAATCAACCGCTATTGACCCCGCAGATGCACACTGACTACGTTTGATGTGCGTTATGCGATTTTGCCTGTTTCGATTTCTGCCTTTAGAAACTGGAAGATATATACAGCACCCTGATAGTAAAGTCCACATTCGGGATCGTTAAGTTTGGCAAATGTTTCGGAAGTGTATAGCTCGTCGAGCGCACGGCGTATGTCCCATCCGTATTCGGACATCAGCATTTCGGTCAGTTCTGTTGCGAGACATTCTATCTGAAACTGTATGTTTTGTGTCATGGTTCAATAAGCTTAAGAAGTTCAACTGCCTCGGGCGTGCCAAAAAAATATTGAACTGCATGGTCACCCCGGAATTTCAATTCCTCTACCAATGCTGTTGCAGACATATAGCCCATTATGTAGCGGCGAATTTGCACGCCTACAGTATCATCTGCAATAGGACCGATTACAATATCGTAGGGATGTGCCGGGATGTCTGAGGAATTTTTGCGGTTCATTACTACAAATTCAGCCCATTCCACTGAATATTCATGGAACACTTTGATATTAAGTCCAATTTCATAAGCTTTGGTGTCATCAAATTCAAAGCAGGATAGTGTGGGCTGCCCCTCATCCATAAATCTGGCGGTTCGGATAGCCATTGCCATAGCCTGATCAGGGTTGGCATTCAGATAGAATCCCTGTCCGAAATCCTTGCCGCGTTTGCTTCGCGAGAGGTCAATATGTTTAATACCAACGTTGGAGCCGTGATATAACCGAATCATATTTTACCCCCTTTCCGGCTGCATATTATCTGGAGATCGGAAACTGCATCATCAATAGAGAGAGTATGTTCGGCGGCATAGCAGTCAAGAAGAAAATCAATGCCTGTGAAACGTCGCAGATAAGCGTAAGCCTGAGAGTTGGAGAGCTTGTATCGCTGGGCAAAAGCCCCGACACATGCGACAACATATTCGATTCTGTCAAATATCCCTTTTTCGTCCATATCTATCTCTTATTGCTTGCATTCTTAAATAAAGTATAATCGTAAAGTTACAAATAATATTCGAGAACGCAATTAAATACAGGCAAATTAATAGTCCGGGACGTCGCCACGTCTGTTTCGGAATCGGTAGAGCACGTTTACCATGGGATTGTATATTCAACGTAAGGCCGCGACACTACTATATGAATATAGCAGCCGCGGCTTATAGAGCTTGTCTAAAATTTATATCACTTTGCTTTTGAAGGTCTTGCCAGTGTCTTTTTGCTCGCTCTTCAGTCACGTAGCTACGGCTACGCTCCTTCATCGCAAGCAAAAATCCATCTGACAATCCCTCTCAAAATCTGCATCATATAAATTTAGACAAGCTCTTAATCGTATTTAAAAAATAGAGGTTTCTAATCCTTTTTGTTTTATAAAATGTAATTTTGCAATATCCTCATTCATTTGGGAAATTTGTCTCCTTTGAGAACGGAGACTGCGGCGTCGTAGTCGGGCTCTTCGGTGATTTCTTCCACGAGCTGGGAGTAGATGACTTTGCGGTCTTCGTCGAGTATGATGACGGCGCGGGCGAGAAGTCCGGCGAGAGGGCCGTCGACAATCTCAAGACCGTATTTCTCACAGAACATGGGCGAACGGAATGCCGATGCCGCTGTCACTCCGTCGATGCCTTCGAGCGTGCAGAAACGTTTTGCTGCGAACGGAAGGTCCATTGATATGCAGAGCACTGAAGTGTTGTCAAGGCCTGCGGCAAGTTCGTTGAAGCGGCGTACTGAAGCGGCGCATACAGGGGTGTCGAGCGATGGAAAGATGTTCATCACAACGCGTTTGCCGCGATAGTCGGAGCATCGTAGTTCCTTCATGTCGGGGTCGACAAGCGTGAAACATGGAGCTTTATCTCCGGCCGACGGTATGGTGCCGTAGGTGTGGCAGGGTGTGCCTTTAAAAAAAACTGTTTCCATAATATTATTTTTTATTATTGTCGTTGAAATGCATTACAATAATGCTACCTTCTGCATAACAATCTCTTCGAGATTTTTGTTGGCTCCGATATGTACCGATTTGATGATGCCGTCGCGGCCTACGAATATCATTGCCGGGAATGCCGTTATGCCGCAGTCTCGTATAATGGAATTGGCTCCGGCCAGTATCGTCTCACCCTCCTTAAGACCGTAGCCGAGCAGAGTCTCGATGGTGTCGATATGGCGGGATTTGACTGCCCAGATTATATCGGTGGCCGACGGCATGGAGTTGACGGCATTGCGTATGGCATTGACGGTAGCGGGCGCGGAGGCTACTTCGGGGTCGATTACGGCGATGATGACCGGACGCTGAAAGCCGTCGCCGCGATGATATGTATAGCGTTCGCCGGTAGGGGTGGGTATCGAAAACTGCGGCATCGCCGTGCCGGGAAGATTCTCAAGACGGAAATTCCCCTGACGGAAGCGTTCGAACACCTCGGGGTAGAGGCCGATAAGGGTTGCTTCGGTGAAGTCGGCGGCACCTGTTTCTTCAGGCTCGCCGTAGCTTACGGTGACCGATTGCTCGGATACAGAGCCGGGATTGCTTTCCATCGAGATATGGAGCGGCATCCCTGTGAAAGCGTCGAATATGAACGATAGTTCGCGGGCTGTATATCCTTTCACCGACTCGACGGCATCAAGCCTTACGACGTCCCTGCCCGAATATGCGGCATCTGGGTTGAACCGGTAAGTGAACGTCGAGTCTGACGCAATCCGGTTTATTTCACCGGCTAAAAAAGCGGGAAGGAGATTGGTGAAACGTGCGTTGCGCTGCACGCCGCCGCGTCCCGACAGAAACGGGACTGAATCATTGTCGAAATGATATTCCTGGAGGCGTTCGTCGGAGTAGCGGAAATGGTCGCCCGCGCAATAGGATGTGAATCCGGTCGATTTACCCGACGGTGTTGCCACTTCCCATGAGATGAGGTAGCTGCAGGGTGCGAGAGAATCGGCGACTGCTTCCGACTGTAGGTTTATATCGTAGGTGATTGCATTTTCGGCCGATGGAAGAAGCACGCTATATACGGCCGAGGCATCGTGACGGCGCATCTGTCCGAGACGTTCGGCCAACATACTGACCGATTCGATACGTCCGTTTTCGTCCGTGCCTGCGGTCGTGTCCGTTGTGCCGTACTCATTAAAAAAGCTGTTGGCAGCCGAAACGTGAAAGGCTGCCACAGCAGAAACGATTAAAAGTAATTTCCCTCTCATGTTACTATAACGTTCACGAGATAAAAAAGTTCTTGAGATTGCCGCAGAACCGTAAATTTAGGCTAAAATGTAGGGACGCTCGGTCTGTGCGTCCACGATAAAGCTTGATAATCAGTTGATTTTCGGACGCACGAGCCGTGCGTCCCTACAAATATCCACGGTTCTTGAGTGCACATCCCGATTACGGCTGGTCATAAAGCGGGAGGCAGCGCACCATGTAGTCGCGTGCCTCGCTCCAGGGGAGATAGATGCGGTCGTCGTTCGGCAGGAGCGGTATCGGACGCTCGTTGAGGTCGAAGCGCACATAGTAGCGTCCGCGCTGCGATTTGAACAGAACCATCTGTAGATTGGCGGCCATCGGCACTATGTCAAAGTTTTTGAAATGCCGTGCTACGGTGTCGTAATAGTTGGTCAGATAGTAGGCTCCGCGCAGACGCAGCAGCGAGAAGAGCGGCAGCAGCGTCTCTGCGTGGCCGAAACGCAGGCGCACGGTAGCGTCGGAATTGCCGGCGACGGCTTCGTCGGTGGTACGTATCAGGTCAAGCACAAGGGGCGAGGCAATGTCGGCCGGAGCTGTTGAAAGCACCGATGCCGTGCGCTGCAGGTACTGGCGCAGATTGTACACGCTCCACAGTGCGTTGATTTCGTCAAGCGACAGAAAACCGCTCAGGTCAACATTGATGCCCATAGCAGCGAGTCCGCCGAGAAAATGGTATTCGTCGAGTGCGAGGCTGCGTGTTTCCGACAGCGTGAGCGGATAGTCCTTGCCGAGCACGTTGCGGAGCGGAGTGGCCGTGATACGGGTGTCGGCATAGTCGCTCCAGGGAGTTTCCCATACTTTTGACCGCATGAAGTCGAGGTAGTCTTTGTTGAGGTCGAACGGACGCATCAGCAGAGAGTTCTGACGTCCCGCCGAAGTGATTATCTCCACCTTGTTGTTGAGGCGGTCGAGCTGATGGGTGAATGAATACATCGACATGACGCAGCGCGGCGAATAGGATGATATGGCCGTGACGTTGCCGTCGATGAAAAGTTCGGGATAGCTTATGAACATGCGCGAGGCTATGCCGCGTTGTTCGGCCATTCCGAGCGAGTCGAGTGCGCCCCAGTAGTTGTGGGCGCGTTGTGCCACGTAGCGTGTCAGTTCGAGCAGCTGTTTGCCCGCGGGCGTGATGGTGCCGAGCGAATCGGCACGCTCCAGGGCGCGGCGCAGCGCAAATGTGGAGTTGGGCGACGACGGGAAACGCGCGCCGTGGCGCCCCACGTGATTGATGAATACTGCCGTCAGCGTGTCGGGAGTCTCGATGGCCGCCGTCGGGGCCGGATACGGTAGCCATGAGCCGAGGCAGTCCTCATAGCTGTAGCTTGTGGCTGTCGGGTCGGCGCCGCGGCCCGGAAATACCGATAATGCTATAAATAATGTTAGAAAACTAAAAAACTTTGGCATAATAGTTTTACTTTTTGTATTTTCGTGTAAAATTAATACTTGATGACCTCTTTACCAAATATCCAACAATTAATTGATGAAAATCGTTTCGACGAAGCGGTTGTCGCAATCGATTTGTATCTGCATGAGAACACACACGACGATGAGGCTTACTTCGTGAGGGGCAAATTGTCGTGGCGGCTGCAGAATTATTCGGCGGCAGTGACCGACTTCGAGACCGCCGTGTCAATAAATCCCGACAGCGGGGCGCGCCATGCGCTCGAACTCGCCCGCGACGTGTTCGATTATTACAATCCCGACCTCCTGAATCCGTGACAATACGGCATGGCGGATTGCCCGTGCGGAAAAATTTTATTATTTTTGCGGTATATTTGAATTAATATTACAATACACTGATGATTACAGCAATTTTCGGCAACCTTAGCGGTTGGGAATGGATAATAATATTAGTGGTGATTCTGCTGCTTTTCGGCGGTAAAAAGATACCCGAACTCATGCGTTCGATGGGAAAAGGCATCAAGAGCTTCAAGGCGGGGCTCAACGATGTGACCGACGAAATTGACGACAAGCACTCCGACAAAACCGACAAGCAATAAACTCTTTCGTTTTGCAGGGGCAAACCGGTCTGTGCGTCCGCTACTTTTTAGTTGATATCCGGAAATATTAGGACGTACGGATCAGGTGTCCCTGCAAAACTTTTTTTCAAAACGATAAGTGGCTACATCTGACGATAGTAATTCGATGCCTTTCTGGGCGCATTTCGATGTGCTAAGGGGAGTGCTGTTCCGCATCGGGGCACTTATCATAGTGCTGTCAGTGCTCTTTTTCGTGTTCATGCCGCAGATATTCGATGCCGTGATACTGGCGCCGTGCCATGGCGATTTCCCGCTCTACCGGCTGTTTGACGCGATAGCCGGGAGCACGTCGGACCAACCGTTTGAAATGTCGCTTATCAATACACGGCTGGCGTCGCAGCTTTCGATACATCTGTCCACATCGTTCGAGATGGCGCTCGTGGTTGGTTTTCCCATCGTGATATACCTGTTGTGGCGGTTCGTGCGTCCGGGACTTTACCCTCGCGAGCGCGAGCATGCAGTAAGGGCATTTCTGGCAGGCAACCTGATGTTCTACCTCGGAGTGGCTGTCGGCTATTTCCTTATTTTTCCGCTGACATTGCGTTTCCTCGCCACCTATCAGTTGAGCGACATCATACCCAACACCATCACGATTGACTCCTATATGGACAATTTTACCGTGATAATTCTTGTGATGGGACTTGTGTTCGAGATGCCGCTGTTAGGATGGCTGTTGGGCAAGATGGGGTTGCTGACGCGCGGTTTCTTCGGCAAATACCGCCGCCACGCGATTGTCGCCCTGCTGATACTCGCGGCTCTGATAACCCCGACCGGCGACCCCTTCACCCTTTTCGTGGTATTCGTACCCCTCTACATGCTCTATGAAGCCACCGCCATGACCGTAAAGAATAGGTCGGCAGCACAATAAAATGCTTTATAACCCTGATTGTACCGAATTCGGTACAATTAAAATGCTGCCTGAAGTAATTCTATAAAGTCATATTATTCTATCTCTTTTATATGCTTGGAAAGCTATTCCTGTCATATGAGGATGACTGTCAGTAATCCCCATATCACGAGGAGGATGTTGCTTACGGCGTAGGTCACGGCATAGCCTATGGCGGGGAGGGTACTGCCTATGGCATTCTGTACGGCACCGAGCGATGCGGTGCATGTGCGCGTGCCGGCACAGCATCCGAGAGTGATGGCCGGATTGAATTTGAATACTTTGTGGCCGAGCCATAATCCTACAAGCAGCGGTATGGTGGTGCCGACGGTGCCGGCCACAAGCAGCATCGGCCCTACTGACTTTATTCCCGCAACGAATGTCGGTGCCGCCTCGATGCCTATCACGGCTATAAATACGTTAAGCCCCAGATTATTCATGATCCACAGCGCTCCGGGCGATATATGGCCGAATGTGGGGCGGAGGGCGCGCAGCCAGCCGAACACAAGGCCGGCCACGAGCGCGCCGCCGCTTGTGCCGAGGCTCACCGGCACGCCTCCTATCCATATGCTCATGGCTCCGAGCACACCGCCGATGGCTATGGCAAATCCGACGAACATAAGGTCGCTCGATACGCTCGGACGGTCGATATGGCCGATATGTCGTCCGGCAGTTCTGACGCGCTGCGGCTGTCCGACAACAGTTATGCGGTCGCCGCGGCGGAATTCCGTATCAAGATTGATGTCGAGGAACTCGCCGTCACGCACAGCGTCGCGTATCACGACGCCGCGCATATATTTGTTGCGGCGTATTTTCGACAATGTTTTTCCTGTAAACTCTCTGTCGGTCACCACAATGCTTACGCGGTCGAGCTGATAGGAGAGGAGCGTGGGGTCATCGCTCTCGGTGCCGATAAGTACGTCGATGCCTATTACAGTCTCACGACGTCCGCACACTACTATCCGGTCACCTTTGGCAATCTCAACATCAAACCGGGGCGCTGAGATGTCGTCGCCGTGGCGGAGCCTGTCGACATATACTTCACGGTAATTGTCGCGGAGATATTTTTCCACCTCTTTTACAGTGCGTGGCTCGTCGAAAAACGGGGAATCGGCCGTGTATACCCGGTAGACTACCGTGCGGAGCGCCGTGATGCGGGCAGGGTCTTTATCGGCAGTGCCGTTGTTATTGAGCATGCGTTCGAGCTGTGCGGTCTGGTGCCGCACTTTTGAGAGTCCGCCAAGCAGGCGAGGACCGAAATTGCCGAGTATGATTACAGTGCCGAGCGTGCCGAAAATGTAGGTGACGGCATAGCATACGGGTATGATGTTGAGCTGTTCGTTCCTGACGGTCTCGGGTATATTGAGTCGTGAGATTACCTCACTTCCCACGCCTAAAAGAGCCGAGCACGTCTGCGAGCCTGAAAACAGCCCGACGCTCTCCCCCTTGGAATAACCCATTATGTTTGCGATAACGAATATCGTGCCGAAACACGTACAACTCATCAGTACTGCGAACAGCGCCTGCTTTGCTCCCTGTCCGCGCAGCGACTTGAAGAAATCGGGACCGACGCTATAACCTATCGAAAAGAGGAACAGCATGAAGAAAAACATCTTTATAGGCCCCGACATAGGTATGTTGAGCTGTCCTACCGCCACGCCTACGAGCAGCACCGCCGTGACACTGCCTATGGAGAAATTGCCGATACGTATTTTACCTATCAGAAATCCCGCTCCGACTGTAAAAAAAAGCGCTATGGTAGGATAGTTTCTTAAAATGTCAGCCAAAGTATCAAACATACCGTCGAAAAAATTATAGATTTATTCTATAACGTTGTCGACGGCAAAAATGATTTTATAAACTCTTGATTGACGATGGCGGAGATGCGCCGAGGTATCAGAATTTCTGCATGTCGACAAGGCGGCGGTAGTAGCCGTTGAGGGCAAGAAGCTCGTCGTGTGTGCCGCGTTCCACGATGCGTCCCTCATGGAGCACGCATATCAGGTCGGCGTTGCAGATGGTGGAAAGGCGGTGGGCGATTACGAGTGTCGTACGGTCTTTCATAAGCCTGTCAAGAGCTTCCTGCACCACCTTTTCGCTCTCGGAGTCGAGAGCCGAAGTGGCCTCGTCGAGGATAAGCATGGGAGGATTTTTAAGAATCGCGCGCGCAATCGACAGGCGCTGGCGCTGTCCGCCCGACAGCCTGCATCCGCGGTCGCCGATATTGGTGTCGTAGCCGTTTTCCGACTCGATGATGAATTCATGCGCATTGGCTATTTTTGCGGCTTCGACCACCTGTTCCATTGTGGCGTTTTCCACGCCGAATGTGATGTTGTTGTAGAACGAATCGTTGAAGAGGATGGCCTCCTGATTGACGTTGCCCATGAACGAGCGCAGGTCGTACACCTTCATGTCGCGAATGTCGACACCGTCGACCGTAATCTGTCCCTGCTGCACGTCGTAGAAACGCGGCAGAAGGTCGGCAAGCGTCGATTTGCCCGAACCTGACTGTCCTACGAGGGCTACCGTCGAGCCGGCCGGGATGTCGAGGTCGATATTGTGGATTACCTCGTTGCTGCCGTAGCTGAAACTTACGTTCCTGTAGCTTACATTGCCTTTGAGGTGATTGATTTTCACCGGTTTTTCGGGGTCCTTGATAGGATTGTCGGCCGACAGTATTTTGTCCACGCGCTCCATCGATGCCAATCCCTTCTGTATCGAATACATCGCTTTCGACAGCTCTTTCGCCGGATTGATGATATTATAGAATATCACCAGATAATATATGAACGACGATGCGCTCATTGACGATGCACCGCTGAGTATCAGCGCGCCGCCGAACCATAGCACGATGGCGATGGCCGTGGTGCCGAGAAACTCGCTCATGGGATGGGCGAGCGCCTGACGGCGTGCTACCTTGTTGCTGAGGTTGTAGAGCTGCTGGTTCTCCTTGTGGAAACGGTTTCTGACCTTCTCCTCGGCATTGAAAGCCTTGATGATGCGCAGGCCGCCGAGAGTCTCCTCGATGTTCGACATCAGCACGCCCCACTGGTTCTGGTTTTCAAGCGACTTGCGTTTGAGCTTTTTGCCCACGCGTCCCATGATTGTGCCGGCTATCGGCAGCAGTATCAGCACGAATACAGTCAGCTGCCATGATATCATGCACATAGTGAAAAGGCACACGATAATCATGATGGGGTTTTTGAAAAACATGTCGATTGATGCCATGATTGAGCTTTCAATCTCGGCCACGTCACCGCTCATGCGCGCCATCACGTCGCCTTTGCGTTCGGATGTGAAGAATGATATGGGGAGCCGCACTATCTTGTCATAGACATAGTTGCGTATGTCGCGCACGATGCCCGAGCGCATGGGGATTATGCAGTATGAACTCAGATAGGTGACACCGGTCTTGAGCAGCGTCATCAGCACGAGCATCACGGCGAGTATCGCAAGTGTGTTCGACTGTCCGAGGTCGGCGATTGCTTCCTGTACATAGTAGTAAAAATTGTTGACAACCACATCCTTAAGCGTTCCGCTTCCGAGTGCCATGTATTCATAGTGCGCTTCCTTCACCTGGAAAAGCATCTCAAGTATCGGGATTATGAGCGCAAATGAAAAGAGTGTTAGGAATGCCGCTAATATATTGAAAAAGATATTGAGTATCAGGTACTTCTTGTATGGCGGCACGAAGCGGCGCAGTATTTTGAAAAATTCCTTCATCTAATGTGGCAAGGTCAGATTGATATTACCGCAGGGCAGATGCGCTTCTGCGTGATTGTACTACTGTCGATGTACAGTATGCTTGTTAAATCAGTTTATGTGATAACGATTGATAAATTCTCTTTTGCAGTACCCCCATTATACAAGGCTCATACCCTTGAGTATGGCCTGCTCGTTGGCAGGTATAAGGTGGTGATGACGCTCTGGGAGCGCTTTTTTAAGTCCGCGGAGCACATCGTCGAGCGAGACTATCGGTTTCAGCTTCAGCAGGGCGCCGAGCAGTATCATGTTGTAGCCCTTGGCGTTGCCGAGTTCTATCGACGCATCCATAGCGTTGACTTTGACGATATTGATGTCGGTGCGCGACGGATTGTGATGAATGCCGTAGGGGTCGTAGATGAGAGTGCCCCCGGGTTTGATATGGCTCTCGAATTTGTCGAGGCTCTGCTGGTTGAGTATCACGGCGGTATCATACGTGTCGACAATCGGCGAGGATATTTCCTCGTCGCTGAGTATGACGGTCACATTGGCAGTGCCGCCGCGCTGTTCCGGACCGTACGACGGCATCCAGGTCACTTCCAGATTGTTCATTAATGCCGCGTATGCGAGTATTTTGCCCATCGAGAGTACGCCCTGTCCTCCAAATCCGGCTATGACTATTTCTTCCTTCATTTTGATTCTTGCTTTACATTTTCGACATCCTTGAGGTCGCCGAGAGGATATTTCTCAAACATGTGCTGCTCCATCCATTTGTTGGACGCGTCGGGAGTCATTTTCCATCCCGATGAACATGTGCCGACAATCTCTACCACCGAAGTGCCTTTCTTCTCTATGGCATTGCGGAACGCTTTCTTTATGGCGGCTTTGGCCTTGCGCACGGCAGCTGCCGTGTGTACGGCCTGACGCGTCACGTAGCATGTGCCCTCGAGTTGCGCGAGCAGGTCGGAGATTGCCAGGGGATACCCGTTGAGGTCGGCGCGGCGTCCGTAGGGGGTGGTGGCTGTTTTCTGGCCTTCGAGGGTGGTGGGAGCCATCTGTCCGCCTGTCATGCCGTAGATGGCGTTGTTGATGAATATGATTGCGATATTCTCGCCTCGGTTGGCGGCATGTATGGTCTCGGCGGTGCCTATGGCCGCGAGGTCTCCGTCGCCCTGATAGGTGAACACGAGTTTGTCGGGGTTGAGACGCTGTATCGCGGTCGCAAGCGCCGGTGCGCGGCCGTGGGCGGCCTCCACCCAGTCCACGTCTATGTAATTGTAGGCAAACACGGCGCAGCCTACCGGCGCTACGCCGATGGCTTTTTCCTGCATGCCTGCCTCCCCGATGATTTCAGCTATGATTTTGTGTACCACGCCGTGGCTGCAGCCCGGGCAGTAATGCATGGTATTGTCGTCGAGCAGTGCCGGACGGCTGTATACCCGGTTGGCGGGATTTATGATCTGGTTCAGTTCCATGTCTAATCGGTTGGATTGTTGAATTTCACACCGAACTTGTCGGTGAATGCGGCGAGTATTTCGGCGGGGTTGGGCACGATGCCTCCCATGCGGCCGAAGTGCTCCACGGGTATTCTGTCATGCACTGCGAGGCGCACGTCCTCTATCATCTGGCCGGCATTTAGCTCGGCCACGAGGATGCCTTTTACGTGGCGCGATATTTCCTCTATCGCCTTGTAGGGGAAAGGCCAGAGGGTGATAGGACGCAGAATGCCGATTTTCACGCCGGCTTTGCGCGCTTCCTCCACCGCCTTGAGGCATATTCGTGCCATCGAGCCGAATGCAACGATAATATAGTCAGCGTCGTCGGTATGATATGACTGGAATCTTACCTCGTTGGCCTCGATTTCCTTGTACGTGCGCTGGAAACGCTCGTTGTTCTTCTCCATGATGGCCGAGTCAAGCTCAAGCGAGGTCACGATGTTGCGTTTGCGGTCGGACGTCTTGCCCGTAAGGGCCCACGGACACTGGCGGCGGATCTCCTCGTCGGTGCGTCGCGGACGCTGCTCGGGCAGCACAACCTTTTCCATCATCTGGCCTATTACGCCGTCGGCAAGTATCATGGCCGGATTGCGGTATTTGAACGCCAGGTCCATGCCGAGGCCCACGAAGTCGGCCATCTCCTGCACCGACGACGGGGCAAGCACAATGAGCCGGTAATCGCCGTGGCCGCCACCTTTGGTCGCCTGGAAATAGTCGCTTTGCGAGGGGTGGATGGTGCCTAAGCCGGGGCCGCCGCGCATCACATTGACAATCAGCGCCGGAAGCTCCGATGCGGCAAGGTATGAGATACCCTCCTGCATGAGCGATACGCCCGGACTCGACGACGATGTCATCACCGCTTTACCGGTGGCTGCGCCGCCATATACCATGTTGATTGATGAAATTTCGCTCTCGGCCTGAAGCACGACCATTCCTGTCGTCTCCCACGGCATGAGCGCCTCGAGAGTTTCGAGCACTTCTGACTGGGGGGTTATCGGATAGCCGAAATAGCCGTCGATGCCATAGCGCACCGCGGCGTGTGCTATCGCCTCGTTACCCTTCATCAGTCTTATATCTTCGTTCATAATTTTTCTGTCTCTTTTATTGTTATTTTTCGACAACCCGATATACTTCTATGCAGGCGTCAGGGCAGACTGTGGCACATGCCGAGCAACCTATGCATGCGTCGGGCATTGCCATGTAGGCATAATGATAACCGCGGTCATTGACCTCTTTGTCTTTCAGCCGCAACACTTTGGTAGGGCAGGCCACTACGCATAAGTCGCATCCCTTGCAGCGTTCTTCGTCAATTACAACGGCTCCGTGAATCTTTGCCATGATGATTATTGATAAATAGAAATGATTTCTAAAAAATGATTTTCAATGCAAAAATAGTAAAAAAATCTGAAAATCATGTTCTTTAACACAACCTTAACCTTTTGCACATTGGTTATGCATTTGCGCAATAGACGCAGGTGTCGATTGATATGCGCTAATATCGTGTTTTACAGGCGATTAATAATTGCGACGGGGAACGCATGCATTGCGTCCCCCGTCGGTTTATGCTGATATATGTATATATTCGTGCTGTTTTATTTGCGGCGGCGCACCGAACGCACGGCCGAATTGCTCGTGTTGCTGCTCTTGGGCTTGATTGATTTCGGCTCCTTCTTTTTGGGTGCCTTGCGTGCACGCGACGAACGTGCCGACTTCGCTTTTGTATCGCGGTCGGGGATTACGATTGAATCGCCGGCTGCAGCTGCCTCGCGGGCTTCGCGTGCGGCTATGACCTCCTCGCGCGACGGTACCCACAGCTTCTTGTCAAACGAGTCGAGACGCTGCTGTATGCTGTCCTGGGCGCGTTTGAGGTCGTCGGGGTCGGGATACATCTGCATCATCGACTGGTTGCGCAGATTGCGTGTCTTGTATATGTCGCCCTCATACATGTTCATGGCGAAGAAGTCGTCGAGAGTGTATTTGGGGAGGTTGTTGTCATCGTCAATGAAGATATACTGCTGCGACAGGTAGGGGCGCAACGCTTCCATCCTGACCCAGAACATCGGGTATTTCATCGCCTCGCCGCCGAAGTCGCCCGAACGGTGGAGCACCGGACATATCGCCTCGACGCGTGTGTGCATATTGTTTGTGCGCGAATCAAACTCCCAGCGCTCGAGGATATAATATGACAGCACCTCGTTGGTAGGCACATCGACCTCCTCGATGACGTAACGCGGATTTTTCTCGGTAGAACCTTTTGCCGGCGTATAATATATATGGAAACGGTCAAGCATGTCGCCGACTTTCAGTTTGTACTGGTCGGTGAATATCTCGCGCCCGTCAAGATACTCGTAAGCCGGGATACGGTTGTCGGCAAGCTGCTCCATGATGATGCGGAACAGGTTTTTGTCGCCGTCTATTATATCCTCGGGATAGTAGAGCGAGGCATTCTTAGGCTTGCTGAGGTCAAGTTCGCGATATATTACGCGCATCCATTGCATGTCGGCGTCGCTTTTGGGCGATTCCTCGTAGAATTTCTGCATGCGTTCCGTGACTCCCGGTTGCGTCTGCTCCTTACGGTTGCGGTCGGCTCCTCCGCGGCGCACCACCGAGCTCGACGACGAGTTCTGCGCCATAGCTGCGGCTCCCACCGCCAGCAGGGCGGCTGCAACTGTGATATGTCTTTTTAATACGCTCATTGTATGATATGATGTTTTGTTTCAGGATTTATGTAATGGGGCACTCCCTTAGTTTATCATTATTTCAAGTGGTGCGAGTTCGCGGGTGATACCGTCGGGACCCACTGCCTTTACGCGCGTCACATAGATGCGGTTGCCGCGTTTGAGTCGCTGCAGCTGCGATTTCTGGCGCGATGAGAATTTGTCGCCGTCCGACACTTCGGGAAGCGCGTTGCCCATCGAGTCGAATGTCACGGTCTCGAAACTCAGCACCTTGAACGAGATGTTGAGCAGGTCGTCGTCGATGGCGGCTTCGATGCCGGGTGCCTGCATGAGCAGGGCTTTCGATATGCCACGGCCGCCGCCGCGGTAGTGCACCGTGTTCCCTTCTCCGTCCTTGTAGGCTATGAAGGGGGTGGGGTCGGGGAGCTTGCGCACGCGGAATTCGGTACGCGATACTTCGGTTTTCTTTCCGTTCATGTCGGCGATGACGGTCACTACGGCCTTTTCGCCCACTTTGCCGGGATGCGCCACCCATGCGTCGCCGCGCCGGGCGAGAGTTCCGTTGGTCATTGTGGCGGTTACGCCTGTATTGGTCACGCCTGGCACCGATATGCTTATCGGGTTGTCGATACCGGCGTAGAGCACGTTCATCATTGTCGCCGACACGGTTGCGGTAGGTTCGATGACGGTATATGACGACGAGAAGTCGTGGCGCGTCATCGTGCCGTCGCCGTGGGGCACTTCGAGATAGCCTTTGTAGTCGAAGCTGCCCGATGCGTTGGCGGCCACTTCATAGAGTCCGTTGTCGCCGAGCTTGCGTCCGTTGATGTAGATGTTGGGGCGCTGTGTGGTGTCGACGGCGGCAAGCACGATGTTGGCGTGGTATTTGCCTCCGCGCATCACGAGGCGCGAGTCGGGGATGACAAACGCGTTGAGTTCGTTTACGCGCACATCGCCTGCGTCGACATTGGCGAGCAATGTCTGGAGCGCTTCACCTTCGGAATATTTGATGTCGTTCTGGAGCTTCGTCAGCAACGCTATCGCTGCCACTACCGGCTGGTTCTCGAATTTGTATTCCTCCCATGTCATTTCGCCGATTTCACCTTTGCGCTGTACGGAGGCGGTCGACAGAGCCTGCTCTATGCTCGAGCTTTTCACCGAGTCGGTCACCAGCGACGTGATGTAGCTGCGGTAGGTTCCGATAGCCTCGCGCAAGGCGGCGCCGCGCTGCGAAGCGGGTTCGAGCATGACGGAGGCGGCTGCGTCGAGGTCCTCGCGGTTGACGATGTCGTCGACATTGCCCTCGGGGCCGTCGGCCTTCTTCACAATCTGTATCTTCAGCGAGTCGACCAGGTCGTATATGCGGGCGGTCTGCTGGCGCACCTCGAGTCCTTTTCTGTACCATGCGAGACCCTTTTCCGGATTTTGCAGGCTGAAAGCCTCAAGTGCGTTGATAATCGAGGCGTTGCGTTGTTCTATGTTGTCGTTGGTGCGTACCAATCCTTCCTTCACCTGCGTGAAGCCGTCAAGCACGTCGCTCGACACGTTGAGCGCGAGCATTGCCATCAGGACGATATACATGAGGTTTATCATCTTCTGGCGTGGCGATAGTCGTTTGTTGGATGCTCCCATTGTTATATTTTGCGTTTCGTAGGCGGGATGTGGCGCCGCACAGGTGCCGGCCGCCGTTTAAATCTCTTTGTTAGCGTTGGGGTCTGTTTACCCGGTTTATACTTGCGCGCTGTTGCCGTTGACGGGCGCGTTGTCCATAGGCATAGGCTGGCGGTACATGTTGACGGTCATTGCCGTGAGCATTTTCTCGTAGACGGCGTTGAGCTGGTGCATGTAGTGGGCCATGCGCTCGGTTTCCTCGACGTAGCGTGCGCTCTGGCTCGAGCTCTTCTCGTACATGTCGCGTATGTCCTTGATGCCGCGGTTCACACGGTCGATTGAGTCAAGCTGCGACGATACGCTCTTGAGCTGTATCTCGTAGATGGTGTTGAGTCCGGTGAGATTGCGGTTGAGGTCCTGCATCTGCTCCACGTAGCCTGTCGAGCTGCGGGTTATGTTCTCGGAGTTCTCGGTTATGGCGCGGTAGCTGTCGAGAAGCACGTCTGACACCTGGTTGAGGGCGGCGGTGGTTGAGCGCAGATGCTCCATCTCGGCTGCTATGCTTGCCATCTGGTCGAGATACTGCTGGGTGGCCGATGTCAGTTCGGCCATGCGGGCGAGCTGGTCGGATGCGGCAGCCATCTTGGCTATGCTCTCCGACAGCGAGCGTGAGTCCTCCTCGGTCAGGCTGATGTCGCCGGGAATGCCGGCGGCAGCCTTGGCGTGCTCTATGCTTACGGTGTGCGGTGCGGTGCCGGCAGCGGCGCTTCCGCCTCCGGTCACTATCACTGTGGTGCCGGCTCCGGCAGCCTGAGCTGCAATAGCGGCACTGTCGTTGTCCATGCCGTCGGACTGATGGTCGGGATCAAATGCCGGAAACACTTCCTCCCAGTGGTATTCGCGCGGCGGACGGTCGAATGCCGAAAGGACGAACATCAGCACCTCCGTACCCATACCGAGCGACAGCAGGATGTTGCCTCCGGGCAGGTGGAGAATCTTGAACAGGGCGCCCCAGATTACGATTGCAGCACCTATCGAGTAGGCGAAATTGAAGAAGCGTTGACCTCCGTCGCTCTGCAGGAAGCGTGTTATGCGGTTTTTATATCTTTTTACTTTTCCCATCGCGGATGTATTGTTTTGTTGTCTCGGTTGTAGATGATTGATGTCGTTACTTTATCTTGTTCCCTTTGGCGAATCCTATCTGTGAACGCACGCAGCGGAATCCTATGTAGGAGCGCTGTTCGTTCTGGTACTCCCACATGCGTATGTCGGAACGGATGTTGTGGGCCACGTCTTTCCATGAGCCTCCGCGCACAATCTTGCGCTTCATCTTGTAGGGATCCTCCTGCGCCGCGTCGTAGCGGTATTCGGGGTTGAGGTCGCTGGTGAGCTTCGACACGCTCTCGGTGTAGGCGGTCGATGTCCATTCGCTGACGTTGCCGGCCATGTCGTAGAGGCCGAAGTCATTGGGCGAATAAGTGCCCACACGCGAGGTGATGAGCTGTCCGTCCTTCACGTAGTTGCCTTCGTTGGGCTTGAAGTTGGCGTAGAAGCAACCTTTGTCCTCGCTGAGAGGCAGGTCGCCTTCCCAGGGGTACATGTTCTCGTTGACACCTGCACGGGCGGCATATTCCCATTCGGCCTCGGTGGGGAGGCGGTAGGGCTCGACGTATACGCCTTCGCGTCCGAGAGCGCGGCGGAGGTAGTCGGTGCGCCAGTTGCAGAATGCGTTGGCCTGCTCCCAGCTGACTCCCACCACGGGGTAGTCGTTGTATCCGCCGTGCGAGAAATACATGCGCACGTACGGTTCGTTGTAAGCGTTGTCGAAGTCGTTGATCCACGCCGTAGTGTCGGGATATACATTTACTATATATGTATTTACGAAATCGAAATCGCCGGTAAGGCCGCGGGTGATGGTGCGGCGTACAATCTCGCCCTCATCATCGATGTAGGCGGTATCTTTCGATATGACGGGCACGTCGGTGGGCGCAGGCTTGTCGGTGTTGTATTCGCGCTTGCGCGGGTCGAGACGGTGCTTGCGCTTGGCAGCCTCGGTGTGGTTGTAGGTCTCGTAGCGGTAGTTGAGCTGCTCGGGGTCGAGTTCGCGCTGTCCCGTGATGGGGTTGGTGCGGTACACGCTCTCGATGGCGCGCTGCTCGTCCTCGTTGGCATTGCGCCAGGGTATGGGCTTGTTCCAGTTGAGATGGGGCGTGATGGGGTTGCCTTCCCGGTCCTCTTCTATCTTGAAAGCCTCGTTGCCTCCGTAAGCCGGGTCGGCGAGACGCTCGCGGATGATGGAGTCGCGCACCCAGAATACGAACTGCTTGTACTTGGAGTTGGTGATTTCCGTCTCGTCCATCCAGAAGGCATCGACTGATATGCCGCGGGCCGACGCCGGAAGATTCCATGCGCTGTCGGCTTTCTGCGGGCCCACTTCCATCGAGCCGCGCGACACGAGTACCATGCCGTAAGGGGTCGGTTCGGCCCACGACATGCCGCCCACGCCGGTGACTTCACCGCCGATGGCGTTGCGTGACCCTGTGGCGCAAGATGCCGCTGTAAGCATCGTTGCCGCTATCGGAAGGAGATAAAGAGATGTTCTTTTCATGTTTTAAAGTATGCGTATGCTCTTGTGTTTATTCTTGTTTTTTTCAGAGAAATCGAGCTTGAGAGAGTAGCCTGCGAATATCTCATGGCTGCCTGACGAGGCTTTTGCGATTGCCGACGTGGCGTAATCATAGGCATAACCGAGATAAAATCCTTTTATCTCAGCCCCTAAGCTTATCGTCACCGCATCGTTGTAGCGATAGCCTATGCCCGCGGAGAGGAATTTGTTATATCGCACCCGCGCCGTGGCCTCGCCTGTCGTGAACGTGAAATCGCTCTTGACCAGCACCGATGGCATCACTTCAAATAACGTATTTTTTATCTGAATATTGCATCCTGCCATAAAATATAGTGTGCGGCCGACCTGAAATTCGTAATTTTTTTCCAGCGTGTTGTCGCCGGTATCCGACTTGAGGCTTATTACCGGCTGCGTCAGGTGAGTCATGGAAATACCGCCCCACCACATCCCGCGGGTATAGTACACGCCGGCAGCTATGTCGAAGGCATTGCCGTTGAGGTCGTTCATCGGTATCGCTTCGTCGTTGCCCTGATGGTAGTTGTCGCCGTCGGGGAGCACCACTTCCGAGCCTTTGAACGACTCGTTGATGAATCCGAGCTGCACACCCGCCGTTAGCTCACCTTTGAAGAGCTTGATTTTGTAGCCGGCCTGGAGGCCGATAGTGAGGTTCTTATACAGGCCGAGGCTCTCCTGCTGCATGAGCAGTCCCACGCCGAAACGCTTCCTGAACAGCTTCACGGGCATCTCTGCGGTGGCGGCAAACGATTTGGGAGCATTGTCTATGCCTACCCATTGCAGGCGTGCCCCGCCGCGTATGTTGAGCAGGTCGGAGGTGCCTATCGCTGCCGGATTGTAATAGTTCTTTATCTGGTAATATTGTGAGAATTGCGCGTCGCTCTGGGCGTAGGCTCCCGTGCCGGCGAATAAGATAGCCAGCAGCGCGGCCACGCGCACCAATATGTCTGTGCTGTATTTTGTCATTCGAAATAAAAACTGAATACCACCATCGAGGATACCGCCTTTTTGAGTGATTGCGTGAATTTCTGTTTTGCCGGGTCGTCGGTGAGGTCGGGACGCTTGTGGTCGACCACGTCGACGAGTCCGAAGCAGAATTTCACCTCGGGAATAAGTTTGAAGTAGGGGAGATAAAGGTCGCAACCGAAGCCGCAGGTGAGGTAAAAGTCGCTGCTTTTCAGCTTTATGTACTCTCCGCTCTTGCGCGTCAGGTCGACAGCGGGCATAATGCCTGCCGTGACATACGGTCGCAGGTTGCGGTAGCGCATTGCCGAAAATTTCAAATCGACCGGAAATACCAGATATGACGATTTGAGGCTCTGCTTCAGTTCTTCGCCTGTATTTGTCTCCCTGAACCGCAAATCGCGGTTGCCGAAATAAAGACCGGGGGTAAAACGCACGTTGAAATAGTCGTTGAGACGCAGGTCAAAGAGTCCGTTGACGTTGAATCCGGGCTGGAACGAAGGCTGCTCCATGAACCATGACTCACCGTCGGGGGTGATGAATCCGTTGTGGGTAAACCGCAGGTCCTGGGTGTGCACACCGACCGAGAAACCCAGGTGCCACCGGCGCATGTCGGCATACGGACGGTTGAGCAACTTGTCGTTCAGCTGCTGTGCTCCGGCCTGTTGCCCTGCCGACATGACGAGTGCTATCACTCCCGCCACTGCCAGGAATATGTGATTTACGCGTTTCATATCCTATTAAACGCATTGTTTTTCCATTTATTGTTTTTTTATGATATTTTTCGTATTTTTGTGAATTAGAAACCTATATGATGTGACTTATGGCTGACGCAATGCTTATTGTAAATCCCATTTCGGGTACTGCCAAGAAGACCGGCCTCGACGCCAAGGTCGACAAGGCTATGTCGGCAGCAGGATATAATCTCGATATACGCTTTACGACCTGCCGCGGTGATGCCACACGTCTTGCAGCCGAAGCAGTCGGCAAAGGCTATGATGTGGTGCTCGCTGCAGGCGGCGACGGCACCGTCAACGAAACCGCGCAGGCTCTTTGCGGCTCGCCGGTCACTTTCGGAATCATTCCCGCCGGTTCGGGCAACGGACTCGCCAGGCATCTCGGCATCCCGGTCAGTGTCGACGCGGCCCTCGATGTCATAGCCCGCGGCATTGTGGCGAAATGCGACTACGGCACTGTCAACAGCCATCCGTTTTTCTGTACGTTCGGTGTCGGATTTGATGCGGCTGTCTCCCACAGTTTTGCCAAACAGAGCCGACGTGGCATGTTTACCTATCTGAAAAGCGCTCTCACACAGTATATTCACTACAAGCCCGACACATATACTATCTCGGCCAATGGTAAAATCCTGACCGAACGCGCCTTTGTCGTGGCATGCTGCAACGCCTCGCAATACGGCAACAACGCCTACATAGCGCCTAAAGCCTCAATCACCGACGGATTGCTCGACATTATAATAATCCATCAGGGTTCGCCGATCGATACGGCTATGGTCGGCATGGACCTTTTCACAGGTTATATCGATTCCAACACGCTCATCCACTCGCTGCGTGCTCCGGCAGCTGTCATTTACCGCCCGAACGAGGGGCCTGCGCATATCGACGGCGAGCCGATGATACTCGACAACATAATGGATATCAAATGTCATCATCACGGCCTGAATATCTTCATCCCCGGTGACAAGCAGCCGTTCCGTCCGCTCGTCACCCCCCTCCGCTCCCTCTGGCGCAACATCTTCTCCCTCCGCCGCAAATAGTGGAGGGATAGGAATGCAAATTTGTATGTGAGGGGGTATTGTAGAACTTAAAAAATGCCACATAACTTGTAGGGACGCGATTCATCGCGTCCGCACCCAAAAGGCACAACGCGCTAAATCTCACAACTATAGCGCGGACGCGATTCGTTGCGCCCCAATGCTGTTAACTTAACTTAGGTGAGTTGAGTGGGGCGGGGGCGTCTCGCCCCCGTAGTAATTTTCAGTGTGTAAGGATAATACCCGAGGGTGTTGCAAAACTTCCAATTGTAGGGACGCACGGTCTGTGCGTCCGGAAAGCAGACATTGATTATCAGAGAATTATCGGACGCGCAGACCGTGCGTCCCTACTTTGTTAGCCGAAAAATAGCAGTGCATCGCGTCCGTACAATTTGTTACGACTTTTTACTACGAATAGTTACTTAGAGTCCTGGGAGGCCGAATGCGGCGGCAACCGTTGTGCGCGTGGCGGGGTCGGAGGCGGGGAGCATCAGGAGGTTAGGGGTGTCGATAAGGGCTATGGTGTCGGCAGTAGAGAGGGCTATGTCAAGTTCGTGGGTGGAGAGCAGGATGGTTTTCCCACGGTCGTGGGCGAGCGTGCCGAGCAGTTCCATCAGCTGGTAGCGGTTGGGCAGGTCGAGAAATGAGGTCGGTTCGTCGAGAAGTATGTTGGGCGTATCCTGTGCGAGGGCGCGGGCTATCATGATGCGCTGGCACTCTCCGTCGCTCATCGTGTCGAGAGTGCGGTCGGCGTATGCGCTCATGCCGACGGTGGCGAGTGAGGCTTCCACAATCGCCCTGTCGCGCCGGCCGAGGCGTCCGGCCCAGTCGGTATAGGGGGCACGGCCCAGTCCTACAAGGTCGCGGCACGTCATATTGGCAATCCTGACGCGTTGGGTGTTGACAAACGCGATTGACTTAGCCCTCTCCACGGCTGATGCAAACCGCGTGTTGCCGTCTATGATGATTTCACCGGCAGATATTTTTCCAAGTCCGGCGATAGCTCGCAGCAATGTCGACTTTCCCGAGCCGTTGCGACCGGCAAGAGCGGTGAGCGAGGACGGGGGGAATACAGCGCCGGCATTCCTGACAAGCTCGCGGTGACCGTATCCGATGCTTAAGTCTTTCAGTTCTATCATACCGCAATCTGTCTGTTTCTGAATACTATCCATATCACTATCGGTATGCCGACAAGCGCCGTGACGGCATTGACAGGGATTACAAGTAGTTTCGACACGATGTCGCATCCGAGCATCACCGCCGCTCCTGTGAGAGCCGCCCCCGGTATGAGTACGCGGTGGTCGGAAGTGCCGAATGCCACTCTTGCCACATGCGGCAGTGCAAGTCCGATAAATCCTATCGGGCCGCAGAATGCCGTCACGCTTCCGGCAAGCAGCGCTGTCGATATGAGCACCATAGAGCGTCCGCGACGGTTGTCATAACCCATAGTCACGGCGTATTCCTCGCCGAGCAGAAGCAGGTTGAGCGATTTGGTGGTGGCTACGGCGAGGATAAGCCCTAAGGCGACTGTCACACCGAGTATGGGCAACTGCTCCGCAGTCACGTTGCCCAATGACCCCATAGTCCATATCACGAACGACTTCAGCGCCTCGTCGGAACTCATATACTGCAATATCTGCACTATCGCGCTTATGGCCGACGATACCATCATGCCGAGTATGAGCACTACCATTATATCCTTTATGCGACGTCCGGCCACGGCGATGAGGGCGAGCACGGCCGCCGAGCCGGCAAGTGCCGCTCCGGTCATGCCCAGCGATGCCGCTGTCGCCGACAGACCGCCCGTAAGCGGTGCGCCGAGTATGAACAGCGCTACGGCCAGTGACGCTCCCGAACTTACGCCGAGCACGTAGGGTCCGGCGAGCGGATTGCGGAACAGTGTCTGCATCTGCAGGCCGCTCACCGACAGGGCTATGCCTGCTATGATTGCCACGATGCCCTTTGTGAGCCTTATGTCGACCACGATTTTGGTCGTGGCGGGATTGTCGCCGCGTCCAAGCAGGGCGTCGGCTACCTGGCCGATGCTCAGTTTCACCGAGCCGGCGCCGATATCGACAAGCAGCAGCAACACTGTCAGTGCCGCCAGGATGACAAACATTATGGTAGTCCGGCTTTTCATTGCAGTCTTCGGTAATATACGGGCTGATAGCTGTCTGACCTTTCGGGGTGGAACACGCGGTTTAAATCATCAAGTATCACGTCGGGATGCATCACTCCCGACTCGTAGAAATCGTTGCCTCCGGCAGGGGAGCTGCGTCGGTTGTTGTTGTAGACCTCGCCTCCGGTGAATACGCGTGTGTCGGTCAGCCGCGGCGCCATCGCCGCCACCTCTGCTTTCGTGAAAGCCTGACCCGGATTTATCCACACGTCGGCGTCGCTCATCAGCATGTAGGCTTCCTCTATGTCGATGACCTTTGATGAGTTTCCGGTATTCTCCTTATATATATAGTCGCCTCCGGCATCGGCTATCAGCTGAGCCATGTAGTTGCTTGTCGACGGCATCCACCAGCTGTCGTTGTAGGGCGCGTTAATCATCACCTTGGGGCGGACGGAGCTTCGGCTGTAACGCTCTTTGCGGGTATTGTACCGCTTGGCTATTCCCGCGAAAATATCTTCACTCTCCTTGCGCTTTCCTATGATTTCACCTATGGCAACTACCCATTCCGCTTTGCCGAGCGGCGACTCTTCGAGATAGTCACCTATGTAGATGTACGGTATGGCAAGTTCCTTGAGCTTTTCCTCTATGGGGCTCGGCCCGTTCACCCCGTAAAGGAGCACTACATCGGGTTCGAGCATCACTAATTTCTCATAATCCACTCCGGTGTCGTAGCCTACGTCGGCCACTTTGTCTCCGCGGTTGCGTATAGCATCGCTTGATATATAGCCGCGGCCGGATACTCCGACTATCCTGTCGACGGCGCCGAGGCTTTCGAGCATCGCCACGAATGTCGACGACATCGCCACAATCCTCTCCGCCGGTTTTTCAAGCCGGTAGCATATGCTGACACTGTCGGCTCCCTGCCACGGATTTCTTATCATAATTGCCGGGACCGAGTCTTTGTCGCACACGATGGCGAATCCTTTGGCATATTCCGGGCTGTAGAGCGTGGTGTCATAGACGGCGGCTGTGTCGTTCTTGCCGCCGCATCCGGTGGTAAAAAAGCATATTGCGGCAGCAATCATTGCCGCGTACAATAGTGTTGCTGATGTTTTATTTATATTCATAAATCCGTAGCCGGCTGCCCGGCAATAGATATAGATAGGGTATAACTATATATAATGTTATCCGCAAAGATACAAAAAAATCCGCCGTATGCAATGCGTGTTTGCCGCTCAAAAACAGAGGGCGGAAATACGTCACCGCATTTCCGCCCGGGCAGATGTGTAAATAAAGCTGTTATACCTTTCTCAAAGCTTGAGCTTGAATCCGACTTGTATCAGACCTTGTGCGCCGAAACCCACTTCACCGAACAGGGCGAAGTCGCGCGACAGGTCTACATCGACGCCAAGCGGGGTAATCTGCATGGCGAAATATCCTTTGTTGTATGAGTCGCCCCCTTTTGGCATCATGTGCGATATATCTGCGCCGATACCGAGATGGCCGTAGAGTTTGAGCAGGCTGTTGCGATAGTATTCGTAGCGGCCGTTAAGCATGATTACATGGTATGCTACCGATGAATGCTCGGGACCTCCCTTTGTTGTAGCGCTTGAGAATGTATATGACGGTCCTACCCAGAATTTTGGCGCAACTTTGAAATTGACTCCGAAATTGAGGGCACCCCAGGCGTTGTTCACTCCGTGCCAGCCGTCGTGATAGTCACATGCGTCCATCAACGTATACCCTCCGTAAGAAGCGGTAATCTCGGTATTCTGCGCTTTGGCGGGCACTGCGAGTGCCACTGATGCAAGCATAGCAAGTAGAAATTTTTTCATAATCTCTCGTTTGGTTAATAGTTAAAATAGTGTATCGATGCATGTATAACAACTATATCCCCTTAAAAAGTTTTTAATATAACCGAAAAACCGCATGAGAACGCCCCGAAATCTGAAGCATAAAAAAAAATATATAAAAAAATACCCAAATTTTGTGAAAATATAAAATAATTCACTATTTTTGCATTGTAATACCTCCGAATTACCTATATCTAACTTTCGCTTATTAGCGTTTAAATAATCTAATTTGTTTATTATCACTGTTTTATCGGAATTAATCACAAAGCATTACAGATAAGTATTAAGATTTGATGGTTGCATTAGCATGTCTTTTGCACCTACGTCATACATAATCACGGTTTTAACCCACTCTTGGCAAGCCTGGATTTTATATTCATATCCCTGCTTGGCTGTGTTAAACGGATTGTGCCCGAATCTATCGATGCCCCGATAGATTTGATTTCAGAATTAGAAGCAACAAAAGTGAATCATAGGTTAGGGATCCGGTGGCTCGTGAGAGTCTTCGGATTTCGCATTTATTGCCGAATAGCGTTTCCCGGCTCAACCCGAAATTGCAGTGCATAGTTACAGTCTCGGTTTAAGTTTGCTGTCCCATGTTGCAAAACTTCCCCAACACTCACACTGCAAAGCCGGAAATAATTATATTGTCATCTCCTGCAATTTCGGATTATGCCTTTATCTTATTGTATATTGCGGAAAAAAATGTTACCTTTGTCGGAAATTTTGTTTCGTTTTTCCGATTTTTGCTGCGCATTTCGGTGTTTGTAGCGCTTAAAATCGGTAATTTTCGAAGCAGTAAATTGAATTTAATGATGAAGAAAACAATCGTTGCTGCACTGATTGCAGCGCTATCCCCGATGACTGTATCAGCCGAGGGGTATCAAATCAACACCCTGAGTGCCAAGCAGAATGGTATGGGACATACCGGTACTGCTCTCCATCTCGGCGCCGAGAGCCAGATTTTCAATCCGGCCGGCATGGGATGGCTTGACAAACCTTTTGAACTCTCGGCAAGCGTGTCGCCGATATTCGCCACGGCTAAAGCCACGTTGAAGGACGGTGCTTCCTACACCACTGACAACAAGGCTGCTACTCCGATGAGTATCAATGTAGGTTTCTCCATCTACGACAATCTGAAGGCCGGTATCGCTTTCTATACTCCATACGGTTCGTCCATCAACTGGACCGACAACTGGCCCGGCGCCGACCTCAATCAGTCGGTAAGCCTCAAGACATTCACCATCCAGCCCTCTGTCGCCTGGAAAATAACTCCGAAACTCAGTGTCGGTGCAGGTCTTATGATTACATGGGGCACTGTCGACCTTAACAAAGGACTTGTTTCTCCGCAGGGTTTCGATGCCATGATGCAGCAGATTGTACCGGGCTATCCCTCTATCGGGAGCACAGTTCCGGCAAGCGTCAACCTCAAAGGCAATGCCCATCCGCGTCTTGGCGTCAACGTCGGCGTGATGTACGACATCAACGACCAATGGACCGTAGGCGCCAACTTCCGTCAGGAGATGATGATGCGGGTCAAGGCGGGAGAAGCATCGGTGCGCTACGCTTCCAGGGAGATTGAAAGTGTGCTCGAACCGACTCTCGGCCTTATCAACAGCGCCGAGTTTTCTGCCAAGATGCCCTGCGCGGCTGTTTATAATGCCGGTGTCAGCTATCGTCCCATAAGGCCGCTTGTGATTGCATTCGATGTCCAGTTTACGCAATGGAGCGCATATAAACAGCTTGATATCGAGTTTCTTAATCCCGACCTTTCACGTTTCGACCAGAATATTCCCAAAAACTATCATGATTCGTGGACATTCCATCTCGGAGCGCAGTACAGTCTTACCAATCGTTTCGACATACGTGCCGGTATGATGCTCGACACAAGCCCCGTCGATAAGAACCATTACAACCCCGAGACTCCCGGTATGACAAAAATCGAGCCGTCGGTAGGCTTTTCATTCCGTCCCATCGATATGCTTTCAATCGATCTCGGATTGCTTTATGTAGCCGGACTCGGTGCCGATGACCGCAGCTGCACGTACAAGGATTTCATACTCGGCGAACGTAAATTCGAAGCCGATTATTCCGTGCACGCATTTTGTCCGTCAATCGGATTGACTCTCAATCTTTGATTTCTCAAAAAAATTTAAGTACATGACAAAAATTTGAAAACATCGAATTTAGGAGTATAAGCCGGACGC
>ERZ780168.95-NODE-95-length-92929-cov-9.395557_pt1 | contig 92929 bp, 88 predicted proteins | sample MGYA00510981_ERZ780168 | MGnify/ENA primary metagenome ERZ780168 (study PRJEB29588, sample SAMEA2158769) | human gut metagenome | biome: human gut; feature: human-associated habitat; material: faeces | place: Denmark | collected 2008/2010 ...
GAGTAACAGCTAAGGCTGCTGGTACAGCAAAGGTTACAGCAACATCTAAAGTAACTGGTAAGAAGGCAGTTGTAACAGTAACAGTTAAGAAGGCTACAACACCAGCAACAGCAACACCTGAAGTAACAGCTACAGTACCAGTTACAACAGCAGCCGTTACAGCTACACCAGAAGCAACAGCTACAGCACCAGTTACAACAGCAGCCGTTACAGCTACTCCAGAAGTAACACCAGCTACAACAGCAGCCGTTACAGCTACTCCAGAGGCAACACCAGTTACAACAGCGGCAGTAACAGCTACTCCTGAGGTAACACCAACTACAACAGCAGCCGTTACAGCTACTCCTGAAGTAACATCAACTCCAGAAGCGGTTTCTGCAACAGCTATTACAGCAGTTACAACAGGTGCTAGTGTGGTTGCAGTTACATTCAATCAGCCAGTTGTAGGAACAAACGTTAAATTTGCAATTACAAAGGGTACAGGTGCATCTGCTATTACAAAATCAATTTCAAAAGTAGAGTGGATTGACAACAAGACTGCATTATTAACTCTTTCTGAAAAGATTGCTGATGATACATACGAAGTTACAGCTACAGAAAATGGCGGAAAAGCTTTAACAAACTCTTTCAAGGGAGAAGTTGAAAAGGCAGCACAGATTTCTGTTGATAGTGTAAGAGTAGAAAAGAGTGCTACAGCAACAATTAATATTTCATTGAAGAACCAGTTTAAGGAAGCTATGGATACTTCTGGAGTTACAGCTACTGTATATAATGTAACTCAAAGCCAGTCAGTGAAAGTAGAAGCGACTACAAACGGAAAAATTACAATTAATACAAACAGTGCTAACTTAGATGATGTAATTCGTATTACTTTAGCATATGGTACACTAAACGATAGTAAGACTGTAACAGTTGTTAAGGATAAAGTTGCAAACAGTGTTGAATTTGGAACATTAACACTTGGAGATAAAAATGAAGATCGTTTAATTGAAAAGGGTACCTTCAAGTTACCAATTACAATTAAGGATCAATATGGTGAAGCATTCAAATTAAGTACGGCTTGGACTGCTACAGAGACTGCTACAGGTGATGTTAGTTCTGCGACTGCTGGAAAAGTAGTTTTGGCTAATGGTACAGTTATTGAAAGTAGTAACACAGGTGTATTAGATTTAACAAAAGTAACCTTTACAGATGGTGTACCAACATTTACAGCCGGAACAGGAACAAATGATGGCTCTAAGGCTACTATTACAGTTACAGTAGCAGCTACAGGTGAAATTAAGACTTTTGATGTAACTGTTTATGCAGAACGTCAGGCTACAAAGTTAGTAGGATTTGCAGCAAATAGCAAGCTTGCAGCAGAGAAAACTTTGGAAGAAGGAAAGAATATCGAAGTAGCATTAACTGATTTTGCATTTATTGACCAATACGGAAAAGCCATTGTACCAACAAAAGTAGAAGATACTTGTACTTTTACAGTAAATGATACAGTAGCTAAGGAAACTGATGGTACAACATCAGATCAAGGAGCTGTTGTATTAGTAAGTGCTGAGAATGCACCTAATGATGCACCTAGTACATTTACTGATACTACAACAGGCATGAATGTATTTGATGGAAACAAAAAAACTTATATTTATGGTATGAATGGAGCTACAGAAAAAGTTACATTTAAGTACACAGCGGCTGATGGAAAAACTGTTACTACATTAGAAAGTAATATCAAAGTAATTCCAGCAGTAAAATCTGTAGTAGCAACTGCTGACAAAACAGCATATAATGCTGGAGATACAGCTACTATTACTTTCAAAGCATATACTGTGGACAGTAATGCAACTGATGCTAATATTAACAAAGACTACTCTGGTGAAGAGTATGTATCAGTAACTGTTGGTGCAAAGAAATACACAAGAGCAGTTGCTTTTAAAGCAGGTGTTGCAAAGATTACCGTTCCAGTAACAGAATCAGGTGACAAGATTTCAATTAACTGTGGTGAAGTGGCTGGTAAAACAACAGTTGCCATTACGGTAAAAGTTAATGTTGGAACATTTGAAAAATATAATGTAGAATATAATAAAACATCGAAAAATATTACTATGACAGCACAAGATGCTTACGGTAATAAGGTAGAAACTAAAAAAGCAACTAGCTTGATTACAAAAGTTACTGCTCAAGAAAAAATTGCAGTAATGGATAGCAGTAATACTATTACAGGTTATAAATACCAGAACGTAACATTAAAAGGTACTGGTATTGATAGCGAAGGAACTATTTTAGCTACAGAAACAAGTGGTGTTGTAACTATCAGCAATGCTATAGCTGAGGATGACTTCACAAGTGGAAAGACTTATGTTATTACTATTGTGTTAGATGGTGTAAACTATACAGTAGAGTATACAGCAGCTTAATTGGTTTAGAATGTTCACTATTGTAACGTTATGTTCCAATTAAACATGTCATATGGAAAAGCTAAGGGTTATGAAATCCTTAGCTTTTCTTGTAATTTTTTTTAGTCAATGTTGCCCTTTCGCTTTATATTTACATGAATTCGGAGGGCAATACTACTTGAGAGATTATTTGCTAATTTCTCACATTTTTAACAGGAAATAGGGATTGAAAAATGAAAAGAAAACTATATTTAACCATATTATTAACCAGTTTGTGTCTCTTATTTGTGGCTTGCGGTGTCAAAAAGGTTGACTATACATCCTTTGAACGGACAACCAGCCAAAAAGATATGGCACAGACCATCGGCAGCGAGCCAAATGAAACCAAAAAAACAGAGGACGGTGGAATTACCTATACATATAAAAAAAGCGTATATGACCGTTATACGGGGTCTATGAGTTATCAATATTACGACGATATGCTTTATTACTCAAAATGGACGCATATAGAAAAGAAAGAGAAAAAAGCAGAAAAGGTATATGAAAATATCTGCACTGCCTTAAAAAAGCAATATGGAAATGGAAGCGAGGATAAAACAAACCATACTACTACCTTTGAGGAGGAGAATAAATATATCATTGCCGCTTACGCATTGCAGGATCAGAAATATGCGGTGTGTATTACGGAAATGATGAAATAGGAGGGAAATATGTTTTTGAACAACCGTTGTTATTTCACAAGCCCTTAGAATCATGCTATAATGGACATAATACGAAAGACAGGACTAAAATAACGGAAACGGGGAGGCGAAAACATGAAAGAATTTAATACTACAGCTATCTGTATACCAGAGTTGCACTATATGGTTGATACAACGGAAAAAATAAGACAGATTGAGAAATTAATTGCACATGGCGACTATTTTACGATTAACCGCGCTAGGCAATATGGCAAGACTACTACGATTTCTACATTATTTCGCAAATTGCAGCATCAATATTTAATGGTTCGCATGAGTTTTGAAGGGGTTGGTGATACCTTTTTTAAAAGTGATTATTTATTTGTGTGGAATTTTATCAAAAAAATGGGAAAAAGCTTAAAAAAAGCAAATGCCACTCAGGAGCTAATAGAAACTTGGGAAAACATAGAAGATTTTTCTAAAGAGGAGGATGCTATTGCATATCTTGGAGATAAGATTACAACTCTATGCGAAATAGCAGATAAAGAAATTGTGTTAATCATTGATGAAGTGGACAAAAGCTCTGATAATCAGGTTTTTCTTCATTTTTTGGGAATGTTACGCAATAAATATCTGGATTATAGAGCGGATGGAGATGCGACATTTAAAAGTGTCATTTTAGCAGGTGTATATGATATAAAAAATATGAAACTGAAACTCCGTCCAGATGAGGAAAAAAAGTATAACAGTCCTTGGAATATTGCAGTGGATTTTGAGGTAGATATGAGCTTTTCCCCACAGGAAATTTCCACCATGTTGCAGGAATATGAACAGGATCATCACACAGGCATGGATATTGTAGCAATGTCTGAAGAAATCTATAAATATACAAACGGTTATCCCTATTTGGTTAGTTGGTTATGTAAATGGATGGATCAAAATACACCAACCGAATGGGGCAGGCATTCCGTTCAACTTGCAATTAAAGGTATTTTAAATAGTAGAAACAATACACTTTTTGATAGCTTGCGCAATAATATTGAAAACAATGCACAATTGAAGGATTTAGTATTCCGAATCCTTTATGATGGCGAAGAATTTATGTATAACCACGCTAATCCTATAATAGAATTAGGTGAAATGTTTGGGATATTTGCTAACCGAAATGATTATGTGGCGATTTCAAATAAAATATTTGAAATCTATCTGTATAATTACAGTATAAGCGTGATGCAACTGCAAAAGGAGAATCCTCCAATCATGCGTGACCAGTTTATTGACAATGGCAAACTAAATGTTGTTCGTATATTGCAGAAGTTTCAGGAGCTTATGAAAGCAGAATACCGCCAAGAAAACGAAACATTTTTAGAGAAACAGGGCAGATTACTTTTTTTATGCTTTATAAAACCAATCATTAATGGTACAGGTTTTTATTATGTCGAACCTGAAACTAGAAATAATGAACGTATGGATTTAGTCATTACTTATGGCTATGAAGAACATATTATAGAACTTAAAATATGGCATGGAGAGGAATATCGAAAAAAGGGGATTGCACAGTTAGAAGAATATTTAGATAGTCGAAATGTCTCGAAGGGCTATTTGCTTAGTTTTTCTTTCTTAAAAAATAAGGAATATGTATGTAGGAAATTGGATATAACCGAAACAACAAAGGATATTTTAGAAGTTGTAGTATAAAACAAAAGCCATTATCCCAAGCGTAAACACCAGCTTGGATAATGGCTTTTCTCTTACCGAAACTACTTAAAACCTCATACTCATTGGTTCTATTTATAACTTAAATATATGTACATTTTCCTTTAAGTTGTCGGATACAGTTTTTAATTGATTTGCATTTTCTGAAACCTTTTGTATCTTTGTATTCATTTCTGTGGTAGAAGCACTGGTTTCTTCTGTGCTTGCCGCATAGCGTTCTGAAACATCTGAGATATTTCGTACTCGGTCAACGACTTGTTCTCTTGCTTTATCCAGTTCCTCACTGTTTTGCGCAATACGTCCAATTTCTTTACGGGAGGCATTGATATCTTCCGCCACTATATCAAATACATTTTTGGTATCTTGCAACATCTGATTCTGTTTATTCATGACTTCTTTCACATGTTCCATTGTAATTACTGCATTTTCAGAATCTTTCAGTAATACAGTAATGGATTCTCCAATCTGCTGTGCGGATTCGTTAGACTGTTCAGCCAATTTCTGAATCTGGGATGCAACGACTGCAAATCCTCTTCCCTGTTCTCCTGCTCTGGCAGCTTCAATGCTGGCATTTAAGGATAGGAGGTTCGTTTCTTCGGCTATGGTAGTAATAAGGTTAATTGCCTCTTCAATGCGCTGTGCAGACTCGTTTGTCGTATCTGTCTGCTGTGAAATCACCTGAATCGACTGTTTTACCTCTGTATTGATGTCCTCTAATTCCTGCAAGGTATTTTTGGCACGAAGGCTGTTCTTTTCCATATGATTTGCCACCGTATGTATTTTTTCAATATTATCATTGGTTTCCTGGATTCTCTCACCCATGAAAATAACATCATTATTCATAAGCTGTGCATCCGCTGCCTGAGAGGTCGCTCCATCTGCAATTTCTGCTACTGCCTGTTCGATTTGTTCCAGCGTATCTTTTGTCCGCATCAGTTCGTTATCCATAATCTGTGCGGATTTTTGTACCACGTTACTTTCTGATGAGATATTACCGACAATCTCAGATAACTTTTGCTGTAAATTTACAACGCTTCGTACAAGTTCCCCAGTTTCATCTGTAGACTTGGTATATTTGGTATCAATCGGATTAGTCAAATTGCCATCTGCAATCTCTCCCAAATTTTTTACACCGTATGCAATACGCCCTGTAATTTGTCCAGAGAGTATCCAACTACAAATGGCTGAAAGAATTACTAATATGAGCATAATCAATGCAATAACTGCCATAATATCTGTAACCATTTTACGGATGGTAGCACTTTGCATACCCGCAAATACCATACCTACTGGTTCATCCGAATTGTCATCATAATAAGGGATATAAATACCGTAGTATTTTTGACCTAAAATAGAAATGTTTTTAAAAAAGCCTTCTTCTCCCTTTTTCAAAACTACATCTGTTACCTTCGGGTCTGCTTTATTGCCTGTTGTATCGTTTGAAGAACCTTGCAATGTAGTAATGCATCTGGTGTTTCCGTAAAAAATAGAAGTTTCTATTTTATTATTCTTTTTAATGGTATCAATCAATTCAGTATCTTCTGAAATATTATAATGATCTCCATTCCACAAGTTTCCGTCCTGATCCAGTCGATAACTGTTACCCTCTGATAAAGATATATTACCTCGCTCCATAACCGCTACATCATAGAGATTGTTTTTCACCAATGTTTCCAAATGCCCGCTAATGCGAAAGTCCATTATAATAGCAATAATAATAGTTGCTAAAAGTAATGGTAACATTGACATAGCCCAAAATTTTCCCTTTAATTTTAACTTCATAAATATTCCCCCTTCTGTTATCTTAGGTAGCCCCAAAACTTACTTCTATTATAATACTTTATAGGAAAAAATTCTATAAATTTGTTGTATGAGAGAAAATTTACACATTAAAAAAAAGACCTACCACACTAGAGGCTGTGTAGTAGGTTAGGGAGTAGTTTGCTTTGTTTATCTATAAATTGTATCGCTGACAAAATTCCTTTGCATCTTTGGCACATCCTAAAAATTTATTATCATCAGGATCTCGACAAATGTCTACAATGGATTTTGTTTCAATCAATTCCAAATTTTGAAGGACAGGAGTTAGAATCGTTGCATTCAAATGTCCCTGCTTTTTCTGGAGCATTCTTTCCACAATTTCTTCATATTCATCAATGATTTCTGTAGTTGCACATGCCGTAATTTCATTTGCAACAATGGCTCTCAACACTTTTTGAGGAAAGCCACCAAAAAAGATTCCTGAAATCATAACATTTGTATCTACAACAATTTTCATAGGCGTTTACTCTTTCTTGTCTCTTTAATAATATCATTTACATCACTTTCAACATAACCGACATCCTTAGCCCATTCCTGTGCCTCATTCAATGCCTGTTCGAATTCATCTAACTTTGGTATTTTTAAAACTTTTAACATGATAACATCACCTGATGTATAGGCTACTAATTTATCACCAGCATCAATATCTAAATCTCTGCGCATACTAACAGGGATTGCAATCTGACCTTTTGTAGAAACTGTCACAACTTGTGCATTCATAAATAACACCTCTTTCATTGTAAGATTTTCTTACTTATATAGTATCATAAATTTTCAAAAAAGCCAATAATCCATCTTAACAATTAGAACACTGCCTAAATTCTATTTTTCTCAATTCTTACCTTTATTAAACAGGGAAATAAACTTTGCCACAAGGCAGAAATGGTATCCAAAAGGGGTTTTATGAAACAGCAAAGAAAATAGAATAATATGAAACAAGCAGAAAGATGTGGAAAATTTTCCTGCGCTTTCTGCCTGTTTGATCTCAAATTCTCTTATTGCGATATAACCATTATTTTTTTTGATCATTTACCATTGCCATAATATTCATGGCAGGTAGTACAATAGGATTCATCCCTGGTTGAGTTGTGATAATAGAAATATAACTTCTTATGTACGGAAACATAATAGCTATTGTATTCTTCTCTAGAATGTCCATATTTTCCTGCTTTGTATTGAAAATAGCTCTACCCTTTACATTGACATAGATTTTTTCATCTTCATCAGATACAGTCGTAATTAGTATAACTTCAAAAAGACCATCACTAAGTTTGTTGAGGCTACGTTCAACTTGAACGCCTAATTCTAATCCATCCAATGGCTCATCTTTTTTTCTAAAAGAACTTTCAACAATTTCTATTTTCTCTAATACAAGAGGACTTTCATATTTAGATTTTACTTCCATATTCTTCTCCTAACACGCTATAGCATAATCATCGTTTAAATAGAATTCTGGAGCTACTGCTTTTGTATTGGTTTTACTGCATGAATATCCAACATATGTCTGATATGATGAAAAAATACGATTTAGATCATCATCCGTAATTGGATGTAGTTCCATTCCTTCCTTAATCATAGGGCTAGTGGCTGTTTCGCTTAATTCAACATCATATTTCTCACATAATGAAAGAAATAAATCTTTATCAAACATCATATCACTTCCTCCTCCTCATTATACACTAACTTAGTCGATTTAATACATTCCTTCTTAGAAACACATATTTGTCTTTCCTTAAACTTAATGCCTATATTATTCATTATTTTACGTTGTATCATTTTATCAGTTTCACTTCTTTTAGTTGTGTAACCTGCAAATTCCTTCTGAAAAGTACCAATAATAACGGATAACTTATTTTGCTGTTTATAATAATCGAATAGAACAGCTCTGAGTTTGTAATCCTCAAATATTGGCATCCTACCAGGACAATTAGTTTTGACATCTTCCATAATTTTTAATACTTCGGTCATAAACTTATCTAGTTGTTTATTGTCATCCAAATCAAGTACTTCTTCACTTTCGGCTTCTATAATTGATTTAAAAATAATTGCTCCACAATTATCATTATGACAAGATGTTGTCTTTGCCCACCACATTGCTTTTTCATAATCATCGAAAAAGTATACTCCTTGTCCAAGCCAATGATCAGTACGATACTCGCATTCGTCTGGGTCTAATCCGATTTCTTCTATGTTATATCGGTATTTTGAGCAGGTCCCATGATATCCAATTTCGTTCATTTTTCACTCTTTCTCAATAGTAGTAATACACTAATTTATAATCAAAACTGTATAAATATACAAAATAAGTATACCATATAATCTATATGAATTCAAATATTTTTTGTAGGTGTAGTCAAGCCCTATAATTCCCTCTATACCGCTGCATCTTCCCCACTTTTTACGTTAGTTACCGTAATCTTACACTTTTTCTTTTTTGTAAAGTCATAGCTCATAGTAGTCGTATTGCCATAATATTCCCATGTAGTCATACCTGTTTTGTCACTATCTGCTACAGCACCCTTACCGTAAAGCTTTGTGATATTTTTGGAAATGGTATCATACACTTCTTTTCCTTTCTTTTGATCAGAAGCTGTAGTCTGAAATTCAGAATACATCAATGTACTTCCATCGGAAGAAAAATGATAAATGGATTTTCCCTTATAACCATAATAATCTGTATTATTGTAGATGTAGTCAATCATAGCACCGTTTTTTACCTTCTTATCTGGCTTACCGCCCAGTTCTTTCTTTAACTCCTTAAGAGATAAACCATAGTCAATGAATGGGTAAGGATCATCCGGGGGAGTAGGGGTTGGTTTTTCGGTTGGTTCTGTGGTTGATGTTGTGGTTAGATTATTTGCTACTTTAGTTTCACTTGTACTTGAGCAAGCGGTTAAAAATAGGGAAAGGGCTAAAACGATTTCCACAATTGTTTTTTTAGTATGTTTCATTTTTATTGAATGCCTTTCTGTTTTTACTTTTTTTGAATTTATTAAGCTGAATAAAGTTGCCATTCTATATATTCATCAATAGTTGAATACATTGTATCCTGATAAAAAATTCTTTTTCCTTTTTCATAAACTTTCGACGTGAAATTTTCATGACTATCTATTCCTTCTATAGTAGTTTCATAACATGGAAAATTTCTGACTATGTATGACTTTTTTTCCATTTTTGAATCCAAGGTTGTCTTAATCTTCACAGGTTTTGTCATATCAAAACAATTACACAATTTACTGTATTGTTTTTGCTCATTGATATCATTGATTGGAAAGGCCAAACAAACAGCATGAGGAAAATCAAAATCATCTTCTCCTTGGCAAGATAAATAAGCAATTCCATCAATTCCATTCTGGTTAATTACACGCATGAGACTCTGAGATAGTAAATATTCATATTTGACATCCCGATCTTTATCTTTGATAGCAACCGAGGTTGCAATGATAAGCGGAAAAATCTTTAACATTTTGGTGTGCATGGTATTATCTTCGTAAGGATTACCTATGCCGTTGAGTAAAGATTGAAAAGCACATAAATTTAATATTTTTAATTTTTTTCCCTTTTCATTAAAATGAAAACCTGATACATATAAATTTTCTGCACTCGAATCCCATTTGCATTCCTTGGCACAAATCCACGAAGTCACCCCTAAATATAGACCTACACGCCCTTTTTCGCTAAATCGTAAGTCACTGGTTCTGTCAAGCATACTATAAGGCAAATGTACCATTTCTCTTCTGTGTTCAATCTTCTCATTATAATTCAGCTTTACAGTACGCCCCCGAAAAAAAGAAAGTTGGTCATTTTGCATTTGCTTATACACGTTATCATGACCTTCCACTTGTAGATTTTCAAAACAGGCAACACCACGAAACGCATAACTTTTGTCTAATTCAGAAACATAAAAAGGATCATTCAGATAGTCCTTTAACAATTTTTTCATCAGATCATCACAAATGTTTGTATCCCCTTGTGAGCTTGCCTTAAAGGCATCAATAATTGTATTACATATTCTTTCAATGTCTTCTTTTGAAGATTGAAGGGCTGGTTTTTCCAGTTCGACAAGTAATTTATGAAAAGTATCTTTTACACATGTTTCATAATCACAATTTTTTTCACATCTAAGTGGGAGTTTAAGACAAGTAATTCCCATATCCATATTTTTAGATAAATCCGATATTATCTCGATGATATCTTTCATTTCTTCACCCCTTAATTTGAAAAAATCCCATACCCCAAAAGAGGTATGGGAAAATATACTTATAATAAACAAGTATTTATTATTCTTAAGTGCCTACTAAACAACTGTAACAGTTGCGACAGCACTAGTAACTCCATTTGCAGTTACTGTTACCTTATAATCACTTGCAGCAGCTACAGCATCTGTAATACTTACTGTAACGGTTGCTGTATTAGCTGTTATAGGTGTAACAGTTGCTGTTAAGCCTGTTACAGGATGACCATCCTTATCTGTTACTGTAACAGTAGGAACAGTACCATTTGCAACAAATTTAGTTGTTACTGTAAATGTTGCACTTCCTGGTGTTCCATGAGTTAATGCTCCAGTCTGAGTACCAAGAGTCACAGTTGAAGTTTGAGAAGTACTAGCACTTTCTTTACCTGCCACTGTAACCTTTTTGCTTGTATCAGAAGCAGATGTAATTTTTGCACTTGGTGTATAAGTAATCTTACCATTTAAATAAGCATCAATACCTTGAGAACCAATATTAGAAATTGTTAAGGTCATTGTCTTATTACCATTGCTCATAGCAATGCCAGCTTTCAAGTCATCAGCAGGTGTAATTGTTGTAAGACCTGTAATTTCACCGAAGTTATATCCATCTACTGTTAATTTACCTGTGCTATCAATTTTAGCAGCTAAATTACTAGCATCTGCTCCAGCAATCGGTGCATTGAAATTGATTTCAAAGCTTGTAGATGTAGTGATTGAATCTACCTCATTTGTCTTTACACTTACAACCTTCAATTCCTTTGTTACAGGTGCATTTACACCAGTAATATTTTCGCTATAGTAAACACCATTTTTATCTACTGCCCAATTTGCAACTGTAGAATTACTTGCATAAGGTTTTGTTTTTACGACAATTGACTTTTCTGTATCTAACGCTGCATTTACAGTTAAAATAACTGCATTATCACCATCTGCCTCTACAGTACTGATAGTTGCTGCTGTACCATTATTATAAACAGCCAAGAATTCTTTTAAACCATCTGGAGTAGAACCTGTTAATGCTCCAACTAATCCATCAAATTCGACTCTAATCTGAGTTGTATTTAATGTTTCAGCTGACTTAATAGCTGTTTGGAATGGCCATGCTTGAAGTGTAGCTACAATAGTTGCTGCTGTTTTATTAGCGTCAATTCCGCTTCCTAATGCAGACTTAGAATTTAATGATGTTGTTCCGCTTGGTAACGTTTTTGTTTTTACTGAAACTTTAGTTCTATCTGTAGAAGCACTTAACATATCTGCAATTGTTAATGAAATATAAGTAGTTCCATCAATTGTAACTAAAGTTGCTGCTTCTGGAATGTTCCACTTAGTTCCATCTACTGTATATAAGAAGTCAGATGCATCTACTGTTGCAAGATTTGATACAGCAACTAATAATGTGTTCTTTCCTCCAACAATTGTAGCAGCATTGTTAATAGTAGGTGCAGACTCGTTATTAATCGTTACTTCCGCATTAATCTTACCGTTACCACCATCAAGAATATTTCCTGTTGTATCTGCAACAGTATTGATTGTTGTACCAACTAAACCAATTGTTACTTTTGTACCACCACTTGTGATTGTTCCTGTATATGTACTTGGTAATGTAATAATAACTGTTTTTCCATCTGCACTTGCTAATGTTGCTCCAGTAATGTCTGCTAACTTATCATTGCCAATCATATAATTTTTAGCATTTGTAATAGAATTATCACCTGATGTAGCCATTGTCTCGCTATATGTGATTGAGATTTTTCTGCTTGTTGCAGAATAACTTGCAGTGGCAGCTGCTGTAGGACGAGTAGTATCTTTTACATTTACTGTTTCTACCATCTTAGTCATTTCTGTACCGATAGCATCTTTAGCACCTGATACAGTAATTGTATAATCCCCCTTTAATGCCCAGCCTGCTTTACTTAATACAACCTTGTATACATAAGTACCATCTGTTTGTAATACTTCTTTATACTGAGCATTTACTGTTGTCAAATCAACAGCCTTTCCGTCAGCATCTACAATTGTGTAATTTGCCTTATTGTTTACTTCTCCAGCAGATGTACTGTTACTAGAGTCATCTGTTCCCTTCATACGTTTGCTGAAGATGATTTCGATTGTTCCATCATCTACAACTTTTGTAGTTGCTGTAGCAATACTATCTGCAACTACTGTCTGATCATTAAATACAGTTGTTGGTACATCGTAACCATATGCATCTTTTACACCTTCTAATGTAAAATCAACTTTTCCTACTGGCATTACATCATCTGATGCAAAATAGAAGTATAATTTGCTATTATCTTTTGAAGCATAAGCTCCTGTTACAGATTTAGATGTAGTTCCTGCTTTCCATGTTAATTTTGCAGATGTCTGGCTCTTTACAACACCATCAAATTCAACAGCTACAGTAGTTCTGTTTAATACAGTTGCTTTTACTGGACTTGCAACTTTAACAGCTGTATCAATCTTTACAGTTTTTGTATCAGCTGCTACTGGATAATTTGCATAGTCAGTAATTGTATTATCTGCAACTGTTACTTTATATGTACCAGCTGTAAGAACTTTATCAGTTGTAACTGTAACTGTTCTGTGGTCTGCAGACAATGTTGAAGTAAATGTTGTTCCAGTAGCAAATCCAGCCTCATTTGCGATAGTAAACACACCGTTAGTTAATGTACCATTAGTCAAAGTTCCATTATTTTCAATGTCTGTTGCAGCTGCATCTTTATTTTTAATAGCTTCTGAGAATGTAATCTGGAATGTTTGGTTACCAACAGCCTTTACCTCTGTAACCTGTGGAATAGTAACATCAAAACTTGCAACATTTTCAGCTGTATAATCTGCATCTAATCCAATTGTTTTGCTAACAACAACCTTGTTTGCAGTTTTTCCATGTACTAATGTATCACCTGTTAATAATAATGTAACAGATTTCTGATCATCAGATACAGTAGCTAAGCTAACGGATGTAGCTGCAGCTGATCCATCTTTATAAACTGTATAATATACACTCTTAGCAGCATTAGTTAATGCAGTACCTGTAAGTTTCTTATTAAATGTTACTTTAATTTCAGCAAGGTTAAGTGCTTCGACAGAAGCTACTTTTAAGTCTTCCTCTAAATCAAATTCAACCACTTTAGCATCTTTATCGGCAATTGTAACTTCCTTAGAAGCTGTTATATATCCTTTTTTAGATACTGTAATTGTATATTTTCCGGCTGGTAATCTCTTAGCTGTATCAACAGCAGCACCACTAGCATTTGTTACAACGATTGTTGCACCATCTAAAGCAGCACCTGTTACTGTAATTGTTCCACCTGTTACTACTTCAGGAGTTGCTGTTGTATCAGGAGTAGTTGTTGCTCCGCCTGTTGCTACTGGAGTAGCTGTTACGTCAGGAGTAGTTGTTGCTCCACCTGTAACCACTGGTGTTTCTGTAACTACTGGAGTTGCTGTTGTTACAGGTGTAGCATTCTTTACAGTAACCTTTACGGTTACTTTCTTTCCTGTAATTTTAGAAGTAGCTGTAATCTTTGCTGTTCCTGCAGTCTTTGCTGTGACTTTTACTGCTGCTGCGTTCTTAGCAACCTTAGCTGATTTCTTGTTTAATGCAATTTTCTTATTGCTTGCTGTAAATGTAAGTGTATCACCATTTCCTGCTGTTGTTTTAAAGGTAACTGTTGCAGCCTTACCTTTTGTTAAGCTTATAGAAGCTTTGGAAGCCTTTACTGCAGTAGCTCCAACTTTAACTATGTAAGATTTCTTACCAATCTTGAATGTAGCCTTACCTGCCTTCAATCCCTTGATTGTAAACTTCTTTCCCTTCTTTGTGACCTTAACTACCTTCTTTTCTGCCTTAGAAAGTCCAGTAACCTTGTTTGCAGCAAAAGCTGTAACTGTGAAAGATTTTTTCACTCCTACTACCTTGTTTGTTGCTGCGTCAGCAGTGATAGGACCAGAAGTCACTGTTAAATATTATGTTAAGATTTTCCCTGTACTTCTAAATAGGTCATCATGGCATCGCATAATTTGGAAAGTGCATCTTGCTGTTGATTGGCATTGCCTGAATTTTGTTTTGCAGGTATAAACATCTGAGAAAACAATTGAGAAAAGGTAGTTTCTAATTGCGTTTGGCTCTTTGGTGGTGTAGCGGCGATTTGATTGGAAGTTGTTTGTTCTTGGGTGTGTTCTAATAAATGAATAGACTGTATCAAATCCTTTTGACAGGTATGCGTATAAATGTTGGTTGTTTTCAAATCGCTATGCCCCAATAATCGTTGAATAGATGTAATGGAAGCTCCTTTTGCAACCAGTGCAGATGCAAAACTGTGCCGCAGGCAATGTGCAGATATTTTGTCGTTTACACCAGCCTTTTTGGCATAGGAGTGAATTTTTTCGTTTAGATATTGGGGACTAAGCTTTCCTGTCTTTTTGGTGGCAAAAAAGTAGTCCGAATCAGAGTCACGATAATGTTTTAAATAGTCTGTTAGGATTTGTTCTAGTTCATTATTAATAGGAATTGTTCGATCCTTTTTTCCTTTTCCACAGACTACATGGATTTCCTTTCTTAAAAAATTTACATCATTTAATTTTAGATGACATAATTCTGAAATACGCAACCCACTTTGACAGATCGTAGCACAGGCTGTATAAATCAGTGGATGGTCAATGGCTTCCAGAAAATGCTGCATTTCTGTAATTGTTAGGTAAATGCGTTCCTTTTTTTCTACACGGATGTCTTCCAGCCACAAGGTGGGGTTTTCTGTGGTATATCCCCAACGCACACTGAATTTCCAAAAGGAACGAAAGGTAATGATATAGTTTCTTCTCGTTCGTCCGCAGGTACCACATTCCTTTTTATAGGCAAGGTAGGCAGATAAATCTTCTAGCGTAATATTAGATAGTAATGGTTCATCCGTTTTCTGTGCCTTTAGAAATTGATGTAATTCCTGTAGGGTAGTGCGATAATGGCGCACTGTGTGGGGACTGCTATCTTTATTTTGCAGATGTGCTAAATAGCAGTCGATTGTCTCTTGAAAGGTGCAATCTTTTTTTGTATATTGCTTCATAGTATCAACCCCCTTTGGTGTTTATTTTATCTTATTTTTATAATTCCTAAAAGAGTTGAGTTTTAGTCATATTTTTTTGTAATTAAATAAAGGAGAAAATATAAAAAAGATATTGTGCAATATGTCTGTTTTCATGTCGAAATAAAATGCAATGTGTATAATTAATTTCGCGAGAAAAAGGAATAATATGGAAAATTAGATAGACAGGAAAATTATTTTTAGATATTATGTGGAAAATAAAAATAGGAATACCTATGTAGCACTATCTTATATCGGTAATAGGTTACTTTCTTAATAAAAACCTGTTACAATAAAAATCTATTTTGCTATGTGGATATGCTTTCCCTATAAGATATCCATTTTCAAAACGCAAAATAGAGTTCAAAAGGTCGCTCGACCGAAGTTTCCCAATTAGGAAAGAAAACATATGTACTGGAATTTGGGCTTGGATTCTGCTATACTAGGGGAAAAGACATTTCCTTTTATAGTAGAAAGACCGTGCAGGATGAGGAGACAACCATTCGGTTATCCGATTGTTTTGAGGATGATGGAGTAGAACCTTGTGTCGAAGTGGTGGCACGCATGATAAACATCAACTATGGAAAGAATAAAGAATTGATGGAGCATTGTAAACCGTTGATGGATTATGCCATATTTGTAAAAAAGGTGCGGGATTATACAAAGGCTGTTTCATTGGAGATTGCAGTAAACCGAGCAATTGATGAATGTATTGAGGAAGACCGTTTGAAAGAGTTTCTGGAACAGCATCGAGCAGAGGTGGTGGATATTATGTTGGATAGTTATTCATTAGAAAATTATACGAAGATAATGGAATATGAAAAAGAACATCTGGCAAAAGAAATGCAGGATTTGCAAGAGGAACTGGAAGATTTACAGGGAGAGTACCAAGGTTTGCAAGGAAAGGTAGAAGGTTTACAAGGGGAAAAACAAGAACTGGAAGAGAATTATCAAAACAGCATTATAGCAATGGTACAGATGGCATTGGAATTTTGTGCAAACGAGAAGGAAGTCATAAGTAAAACCGCGGAAAAGTGTCATGTGAGCGTAGAGTTTGTGACAGAGTTGTGGAATGCCAGAAAAGATATTTGATTGCTTATTTTTTTGGAGGTTTGTAGTTTATGAATTTTTTATTTACACCTTTTTCCGAACTGGAAGAGTTTAATAAAATACAAATGAGTATAAAAGGCAATCGTACTCCCGTGCAGGTGACCGGGTGTATGGATTCGCAAAAGGTACATTTGATGGCTGGTTTGGGAGAAGAGTATTTATATAAAGTAATTATTGCAGAGAATGAAATAAAAGCAAAGGAACTTTATGAGGACTACAAACTATATGACCGACAAGTATACTTGTACCCTGCAAAGGATGCTATTTTTTACAATGCAGATATTCGTGGAAATGCTATTGTACGACAGCGTTTAAAGGTACTTCGTGGATTGATAGAGCAAACGCCTATGTGTGTGATTACTACAATGGACGGTGGAATGGATAAGTTGTTGCCATTGAAAAGATGGGCAGAGAATGTGCTTACGATTGAAGAAGCAGGGATTGTTGATATAGACAAGATAAAACGGAAACTGGTACATATGGGATATGAACATGTGGGACAGGTAGATGGAAGTGGACAGTTTTCTATTCGTGGCGGCATTATTGATATTTATCCTCTGACGGAGGAAAACCCTTACCGTATTGAATTGTGGGATGACGAAGTGGATACGATTCGTGCTTTTGATGTAGAGAGTCAGCGTTCCATTGAAAATGTTGACTCTCTTAAAGTGTATCCAGCCACAGAAGTAACGCTCAGCAAAGAAGAAATGGAACGGGGCATTCGAAAACTGAAAAAAGAACTGAAGGCACAGACCGAGCTGTTACGAGGGGAGTTTAAGACAGAAGAAGCGTATCGGTTGGAGCAGACCGTATCTGAATTTATAGAAAATCTTACAATCTATGGTGCCAGTGCTGGAATGGAAAGTGTCATGGATGTATTTTTTGAGGAAACAGAGAGTCTGTTTGATTACTTCCCACAGGAAAACACTTTGTTTTTTGTAGACGAACCTTCCCATGTGGAGGAGCGTGCCAATGCGGTGGATTTTGAGTTTCAGGAGAGTATGAGTCACCGCTTGGAAAAGGGATATTTATTGCCATCGCAGGCAAATGTCATTTTCCCTTATGAGAAGCTTGTAGCAAAATTGACTGGGAAAAAGACAGTGCTTCTTAGTATGTTAGATTATAAGACAAAGCATTGGAATGTAAAAGAAAAGGCAGATATGATGGTTACATCTGTTGCACCGTATCATCATAATTTTGAAATGCTTGTGAAAGATTTAACAAATTGGAAGAAGAAAGGGTATCGGGTCGTATTGTTTTCTGGTTCTATGAGTCGAGCAAAACGGTTGAGTGAGGACCTAAAGCAATATGATTTATCTGCTTTTTTCCATGAGACAGGAGACAGGGAGTTAGAACCGGGCACCATTATGGTTACAACGGGAAATCTGCACAAAGGTTTTACCTATCCATTGATTCAGGTGGCATTTGTATCGGAAAGTGACATTTTTGGAGAGAAGCAGGCAAAACGAAAGAAAAAGAAAACGCAGTATGATGGAAAATCTATTCAGAATTTTACGGAATTAAATATCGGAGATTATGTTATTCACGAGAATCATGGAGTTGGTATTTATAAGGGAATTGAAAAGATTACGGTAGATAAGACGGTAAAAGATTATGTAAAAATAGAATATGCAGATGGAGGCAATTTATATGTGCTTGCCACTGGGCTTGAAGTGTTGCAGAAATATTCTAGCGGGGATGGAAAAAAGCCGAAGATGAATAAGCTTAATTCCGCTGAATGGAAAAAGACAAAAAGTAGAGTACATTCCTCTGTTCGCCGCGTAGCGAAAGAATTGGTCGAGCTTTATGCGAAACGTCAGGAAAAAATCGGCTATCGTTTTGATAATGACAGTCTTTGGCAGCGAGAGTTTGAAGAGATGTTTCCATATGAGGAAACGGATGATCAGGTATCTGCCATTGAAGCGACCAAGCGTGACATGGAGAGTACAAAGATTATGGATCGCTTGATTTGTGGGGATGTGGGCTTTGGTAAGACAGAGATTGCGATTCGAGCAGCGTTTAAAGCGGTTGACAATGGAAAGCAAGTGGCTTTTTTGGTGCCTACTACGATTTTAGCACAGCAGCATTACAACACGTTTGTGCAGCGTATGAAAGAGTTTCCTATCAAGATTGGTATGTTGTCTCGTTTCCGAACACCTGCACAGCAGAAAAAAGATTTGGAGGCACTGAAAAAGGGGCAGTTGGACATTGTAATTGGAACGCATCGTCTGTTATCAAAAGATGTAAAATATCATAATCTGGGGCTATTGATCGTGGATGAGGAACAGCGTTTCGGAGTAACACACAAAGAGAAGATTAAGATGTTAAAGGAAAATGTGGATGTACTTACTTTATCCGCAACGCCAATCCCAAGAACACTTCATATGAGTTTGATTGGTATTCGTGATATGAGTGTACTGGAGGAACCACCTGTAGACCGTATGCCAATACAGACATTTATTGTAGAACAAAATGACGAGATTGTTCGTGAAGCAATCAATCGTGAGCTTGCCAGAAATGGACAGGTTTTTTATGTGTATAATCGTGTCAAAAATATTGAGGAAGTAGCGGCACATATTGCAGAATTAGTTCCACATGCTGCGGTAGGTTGCGCGCATGGACAAATGAGTTCTCGTGAACTGGAAAAGATTATGTATCAGTTTATACAGGGCGAACTGGATGTGTTAGTTTCCACTACTATTGTAGAGACAGGACTGGATATATCAAATGTAAATACAATGTTAGTTCATGATGCAGACCAATTGGGACTATCGCAATTATATCAGCTTCGAGGGCGTGTAGGACGTTCCAACCGTACTGCTTATGCATTTTTAATGTATCGAAGAAATAAGGTTTTAAAAGAAGTGGCAGAAAAACGATTGCAGGCAATGCGGGAGTTTACAGAGCTTGGTTCTGGTTTCAAGATTGCCATGACAGATTTGGAAATCCGAGGAGCAGGAAGTCTTTTAGGAGAGCAGCAGCATGGTCACATGGAAGCCATTGGGTATGATTTATATTGTAAGATGCTTACGGAAGCAGTAAGGGAATATAAGGGAGAGGAAGTGGAAGCTTCCTTTGATACGACGGTGGATGTAAATGTAGATGCGTATATTCCAGCTACCTATATCCGAAGTGAGTATCAGAAATTGGAGATGTATAAGCGTATTGCAGGCATTGAAAACAGGGATGAATGGATGGATATGCAGGAAGAATTGGTGGATCGTTTTGGAGATATGCCAAAAGCTGTACAGAACTTGTTAAATATAGTATTATTAAAGTCTATGGCACATCAGGTATATGTGGAACAGGTAAAACAGAAAAAGGAAAAAGAATTAGAATTTACAATGTTTGCGCAGGCAAAGATTAAAGCGGAAAAGATTCCGCCTTTATTAGAAAAATATAAGGGAAGATTACAATTTTCCATGAAGCCTACGCCGATATTTACATTTATATGGAGTAAAGAAAAACAACGTGGGAAAGATGATAGTAAAAACTTTTTCCCAAATGTAATAGAATTTTTACAGGATATGAAGGAGGAACTTGTATGAGTTGCGATAAAAGCATAAAATGGAAGAAGGGAATTGCGCTGGGAATGGCAGTATTACTGGCATTTGGTGGAACAGCCTGTGGGAAAAAGCAGGATACATCTAAAAAAACAGAGAAAACTACCACCTTTGAATCAAGTGATATGAAGATGGATACTTGCATTATGGCAGTTGGAGATGAAGAAGTTACATTGAACGAGATGCTGTTTTACGTGTATCAGTTAAAATCCGAATATGATGGAGCGCTTACGCCAGAGGTTTGGCAGTATGCCTATGAAAAGGACAAGACGATAGAAGGGTATTCTAAGGAACAGCTTGTAGATGAAATTGCGCAGATAAAGATTATTTGTCAGGAAGCTCAATTGCAGGGATATGAACTTACAGAGGAAGAAGCAAACGAAGCGGACGTAACAGCAGGAAAGTATGTGGAAACGCTTTCGGAAGATGCAAAAGCGTACCATTTGACAAGGGATTTGGTGTCAAAGATTTACAAAGAACATGCGTTGGCTAAGAAAATGTATGATGTAGTCAGCGGAACCATTGATACAAATGTGTCGGATGAGGAGATTGCAGAAAAAGGAAGTAATCCCGATAAGGTTACCGAATATAAAGAGGAAATTTTGAAAGAACGAGAAAAAAAGCAATTCCAAAAAGAATTTTCTAAATGGAAAAAGAACTATGACATTGTAGTGAGTCAGACATTATTAGATAAGATCTCATTTAACTAGAAAGGGAGCGCAGAAACCTTGTTTGAAAAAAAGGAATATATTATGGACAGCACCTTCGGAGTTTGTATGGTGGAGAAGGTTACAAAGCTTGTGGTTGGAAGAGAACAACAAATGGAATATTACGTGTTGCAGTCTGCGGCAGATAAAAAGAAAAAAGCCTATATTCCAGTGCAAAATCATGAAACAGTTTTAAGAAAATTGATGACACCAGAGCAGGCAACTGCTATTTTGGGAAAAATAAAAGTGGAAATTAATACCAATAATAAAGAAGAGATGGAAGTCTTAACGGTGGAAGAGGCAAGACGCGTATTAGAAAGCGGAGATCCCGATTCTTGGGCAAAAGTGAGTAGTTATCTGCTACAGAGAGAAGGAGAATTATCGCCTCCTGTTGTTGAAATTTTAGAAAAAATATGGGAACAGTTGCAGAATGAACTTGCATTTGTGCTGAAAAAATCCAGAGATGACATTAGACAGATAGCGGAGAATGGTATAAAATGATATAAGGGACAAAATGACAATGGAAATGGAGAGGATAATATGGATATCGAACTTTTTCGTACAAGTAGTGAAGAGGAACGAAAAAAACTTCGAAAGATTTTGCTCAATAAACAGATTTCTTTCTCGGAGAGATGGGAAAAAATTCCATTGGTGAAGCGTGGGAAATATGGTGGGCAAAAGGAAATGTGTGTGGTTTACATAAGTGAATTTTATGACAGTCAGGTAGATGAGATTTGCAAGCTTATGGAAACAGAAAATGTATAGAGCAGTTATTATTCACTGTGTATTTGCGATAAAATTTCGAACGGTAAAGAATTGTAGATGAACAGTAATATCAGATAAGGAGCAGGAATCGTATTTGTTTTTGCTCCTTTGCTTTTGTTAGAATATAGTAGTTAAAAAGGAGAAGTTATGTTAAAAAAATGGAAAAAGATGAGTCAGACCAGACTGATTGCATTGAGCTTTTTTTGTGTAATCTTAGCAGGAACATTCTTGTTGACGCTTCCCTGGGCTTCCAGAACGGGAGAGTGGACAAGTCCGTTAAATGCGTTATTTACTGCCACAAGTGCTACTTGTGTGACAGGACTTATTGTGTATGACACGTATTGTCATTGGAGTTTATTTGGACAGATTGTAATTATTTGTCTGATACAGATCGGTGGACTGGGATTGATGACGATTATCAGCCTTTTGGCGGTGTTTACAAAGCGACGCATTGGTTTGGGCGAGAGGCGGCTTTTGATGATCTCCTCTGGAAATATGCGTATGAGTGGCGTAATAAGACTGATTCAAAAAGTTGCGGTCATTACTTTTGTTTGTGAAGGAATTGGTGCCTTGGTACTTGCCTGTTCGTTTGTGCCACAAATGGGAATTGTCAGAGGTTGTTATAATGCGATATTCCATTCTATATCCGCGTTTTGTAATGCAGGGTTTGATTTAATGGGGCGTTTTAAAGAAGGTTCCTCTCTTGCATTATATGAACAGAATGTTGCGGTAATGCTTCCCCTTGCAATTTTAATTGTAGTGGGGGGAATTGGTTTTCAGGTTTGGTCAGATTTGCATGAAAATGGTTTTCATGTAAAAAAATATTCTTTACACACAAAAGTGGCACTGTTATCTACAGGTGCATTGTTGTTTGGCGGATGGCTTTTGTATTTTATTTTTGAAAACAAGTATCACCTAAATGGTATGACATTGCCAGAAAAATTGTTGTCCAGCGGTTTTATGTCTGCTACAACCAGAACAGCGGGATTTGCAGGCTTTGATTTATCGCAGTTATCACAGTCGGGCAGTATGCTTACTATAATTCTTATGTTAATCGGTGGTTGTCCTGGCTCTACGGCTGGAGGAATAAAGGCAACTACGATTGCTGTTATGGTTATGTCTGTGATTGGTATGAGTAGAGGTGACACGGATATTACGGTGTTTAAACGCCGTTTGAATAAAGAATTGATTAAACATGCAGCGGTAATCTGTTTTGTCTATGTATCAGTTGTTTTAGCAGCTACTATGACGATTTGTACGATTGAACATGCCAGTTTAGCCAGCGTATTATTCGAAACAAGTTCAGCCATGGGAACGGCAGGATTATCGCAAGGACTTACGGCACAGGCAGGAGACGTATCAAAGGTAATATTAATTGTTTTAATGTATGGTGGGCGTATCGGTGGTCTGTCTTTATTATCTGTGTTTGCAGAGCGAAAGAAAGAGGCGCCACATAAAAGACCGGCAGAGCGTATTATGATTGGGTAAGAAAGGATGGAAAAATGAAAACAGTATTGGTAATTGGAATGGGAAGATTGGGGAGTTATCTGGCAAGAAGAATGCAGGATTTAGGAAATGAAGTTATGGTGGTGGATCAGGATGAGGAATTGATACAGGAACTTTCACCAGATTTTAGTGATTGTTATTCTGGTGATTGTACCAATGAAGGTGTGTTACGTTCCTTAGGCGTGAATAATTTTGATTATTGTTTTGTGACAATAGGGGAAAATGCATATGATTCGTTAGAGATTACCAGTATGCTCAAAGAACTTGGGGCAAGACATGTAATTGTGAATGCAAGAAAAGAACGACAGGAAAAGTTTTTAAAGAGTGTTGGAGCCGATGAGGTGATTTTCCCTGAGAAGGAATATGCGGAAAAACTGGCAATCCGTTACAACTCCGATAATATTTTTGATTATGAGGATTTAACGGCAGATTATGGTATTTTTGAAATATCCATTTTATCGGAATGGGTTGGAAAAAGTATAATCGAGCTTGGGATTGCAAAGAATTATAATGTGAATATTCTGTCAATCAAAAAAGGAGAAAAAATGTATCCGATGCCAAGCGGGGATTATGTGTTTTGTGAGAAAGACCATGTTGTGGTACTTGGAGCAAATCAGGATGTATATAAATTGGCAGCTACGCATAGATAAATAAAGACAGGCTGAACTGCATTTTTAGAACGTTGCCAAAAAACAGTAACAGTTGTACAAAACAAAGGGCTTCTTTTAGGCAAAATGGCTGTTGAAACATTTTCTGCTTTTATGGTAAACTAAAATAGATTGGGATTATTTACCGTTATTATTTGATGCATAAAAAGGTTGTGTTGAATAGTAAGGAAAATGATATTGTAGCAATGGAGGGAAGGGTATGGAACACGTTTTAATTATTGAAAATGATTCAGAGCAAATGAAAAAGCTGGTTGCTGCACTGGAAGGGGAATATAGAATTTCGACCAGTAAGACACAGCAAGAGGCATTTAAACTGTTACAGCATAAATTACCGGATTTGATTCTGATGGAAGAAGGTAGTCCGGATGTTTGTGTACTTAAAATAATTGAGTATGTAAAGCGTGTGGATGAATTATCAGGTATACCTATGATTGTGCTATCCGATGGTGAAGATGAGGAATTTGAAAAAAAATGTATTCACTTAGGAGCCACAGATTTTATTTTCCGTCCATGTAGTGCAGTAGGAATTTGTTCCAGAGTGCAGAGAGTGTGTAAAATAGAACAGGTTATTCGCAATCTGAGAAGTGATATGTATGAAAAATGTGCAGTAATCGATGAGATGAATGATATGGTACATCGAGATCCTTTGACAAAGCTGTTTAACCGTTCCTATGCGGAAGAACAAATCAATGCATATTTGTGTGAACGCAGAAATCGTGGCACATTGCTTATGATTGATATGGATAATTTTAAACAGATTAATGATAGTTTTGGACATATTGTTGGGGATGAGATTTTAATTGAATTTGCAAATACATTAAAGGCACTTACCCGTCGGGATGATGTAGTGTGCAGATTAGGTGGAGATGAGTTTATTATCTTCTTAAAAAATGTCAGTTCTCACGCTATGATTATAGAAAAGGTGGAGCAGATTATTGTTACACTAGAAAAACGGTTGGTAAAGCCAGATGGGGGAAATATTACGGTTTCCACTGGTATTGCAGTATCTCCTTCCGATGGAAGAAGCTTTACGCATCTTTATCAAAATGCAGATAAATCTCTTTACTTTGTAAAACAAAATAGTAAAGGTTCGTATCACTTCTTTAGCGAGGAAGGTGCGGATGGAGCAGGTCATATTAGCAAAAAAAATACGCAGGTGGATTTAGAACACTTACGTTCTTTTATACAGGAAGTTGGCTACAATAAGGGTGCATATCAAGTAGAATATGATGGATTTAAGAAGATTTACCGTTTTATTGCCCGTTGTATTGGTCGTACCAATCAGAAGGTACAGACTGTATTATTTACTCTGCGAAATACAGAGAGAACCCCGTTGGATGTGCAGGAATTGTTTTATGCAATGGATAATTTGAAAAATGCCGTAAACGAATCCATTCGTCGAAGTGATGTGGCGACCAATTATAGCAGTAGCCAATATGTAGTAATTTTGATGGATTCATCCATAGAGGATGCCAATATGGTAGCAAATCGTATTTGCGAAAAATATAAAGATTTGGGTAACTGTAATCCAAATGTAAAGTTAGAGTTTGATATACAGACTGTGTGTACGGCACCGTCGAATTGGGGAGATTGTGATTGAAAAATATAAAGCTTTTGATTTCATATGATGGTACGGGATATTTAGGCTGGCAACGTCTCGGAGGAAAGCAGCAGGGACAGTCCATTCAGGGTTTATTGGAACATGTAATAGAGAAGGTTGTCCAATACCCAGTTCGGATACATGGTTCGGGCAGGACGGATGCTGGTGTTCATGCAAAAGGGCAGGTGGCGAATTTTTCTGTGCCATCTGCTTTTTTTACATTAGAGGAAACCGTGGAAGAAAGATTACGTTACTTGCGGGATGAATGTAACCAAAGGCTGCCAGAGGATATTCGAATTATAAAGGCGAAACTGGTAGCAGCTTCCTTTCATAGTAGGTACAGTGCCAAGAGAAAGACCTATCAATATTATATAGATACAGGGGAAACACCTAGTGTATTTGCCAGAAAATATGCACTTTGGTTGCCCCAAAAACTGGATATAGAAAAAATGAAGCAGGCGGCAGAGGTGCTTTTGGGTACCCATGACTTTTCAGGTTTTTCCAGCAAATCCAAAGCAGGGATGCAAAAGAAAAAGAGAGATACCGTTCGTACTTTATTTGCGGTGGATATTTTACCATGGAAATATGGAGTGTATGTTTCCTTTACGGGCGATGGATTTCTTTATAATATGGTGCGGATTTTAACAGGAACACTTTTGGAAGTGGGAATGGGAGAGAGAAGTGTAAAACAGGTACGTCAGGCATTAGAAAAGCTGGACAGGCAGCAGGCAGGAAAGACAGTAAGTAGTGTAGGACTCTTTTTGGAACGGGTGGATTATGAATAAATAGTTAGATTCTTTGTTGACACAATAGATAAGAGAGATAGTATGGAGATGAAGGCATGATTCGAGAATATTTAGAACAGATTGAAAATGGAATGGATGTGCGTAAAAATTTAATTGCTTTAAAAGCCGCATGTAAGGATAGTGCAGGACGGACTGCTGTCTTGTATGCATTAAATAACCAGTTGCAGGTGTTTTATGATCTTTTAAAAAGTGAAGAACCAAAGATACGAAAAAATGTTGCTTTGATTTTAGGACAGTTAGGAGTGCAGGATAGTTTGGTACCGCTTTTTGATGCGTATGAAAAAGAGGAAACCCTGTTTGTAAAAAGCAGTTATTTGACGGCTATACGGGAGTTGGATTATCGACAGTATTTAGAAGTATTTAAAAAGCGTTTGCAAGAGTTACAATCGCAGGAAATAGAGGAAAGCAATCGAAAGCATATAAAAGAAGAATGTAAACTGTTGCAGGATATGATTTTAGCATTGGAAGGGTATCAAAAACATACTTTTACAGGATGGAAGGTACCTTCCCGTATCATTCTTATGACGAATCGAAACTTTAGGGAGATTACAGCAGAACAGATAAAAAGCCATCATCCTAAAGTTTTCAATGCAGGTGTGCAGGCAAGAACATCGGATTTAAAAGAAATATTTGAAGTCAGAACCTTTAAAGAATTGCTGTTTGTGTTAGAGGACAAGTCCAGCCTTACAAAAGAAGGAAAAACAGTGGATGAAATGGCTCGTATGCTTGCAAAACAGATTTCTGACAGCTCTCTGTTGCAGTTTTTACAGGAACGCCATCAGGGGGAAACCCCATTTTATTTTCGTATAGAGTGTAAAAATAAGATGGATTTAAAGCAAAAGAGTGTATTTACAAAGAAACTGGGAAGTTATCTACAGGAACAAAGTGAAAATCAGTTGATTAATAGCACCTCGCATTATGAAGTGGAGCTTCGATTGATTGAGAATAAATCAGGAAATTTCAATTTTTTAATAAAGTTATTTACCTTGAAGGACAGTCGTTTTTCTTACCGAAGAGAGGCGTTGTCCAGCAGTATTCAGCCAGTCAATGCGGCACTTGTGATGCATTTGGCAAAAGAGTATTTATCAGAAAATGCACAGGTATTAGATCCATTTTGCGGGGTAGGTACCATGCTAATTGAACGAAACCGTTTCCTTCCTACGGGAGATATGTATGGTATTGATTTGTTTGGTAAGGGAATTGAGGCTGCCAGAAGAAATACAGAATTAGCAGGATTACGCATCAATTATATTAATCGTGACTTTTTTGATTTTAAGCATGCCTATTTATTCGACGAAGTGATTTCAAATATGCCAAGAGCAATTGGACAAAAAACAAAGACAGATATTACATTGCTGTATAAAAAATTCTGGACAAAAATCAAAGAACATATTGGCAAAGGCTCCATACTTGTGTTATATTGTTACGATAGAGAAATTTTGAAGGCAACGATTCCAACACAATTTTTTACAATAAAAGAGGAATTTGAAATTTCTAAAAAAGAGGATGCGTATTGTTACGTTATATCCTATGGGAAAAATTAGATAGAAGGAAGGTCTTATTTCATGGGTTACGATTCAGGTGAAGAGAAGAAGGCACACTGTTTTATGATTGTGTTTATGTTACTTGTTATTGTTGGATTTATTGGATTTACAACATGGCAGAATAGCAAGAAAGAACAGAAGGAAGAGATGGCAACTCCGTCTCCAACGATAGAGGCAACAGTGGAACCAGGAGCATAAGAGGTTAGGCGGTGTGTTATGAGCAAGTAGCAGAGCGGATTGCGAATATTTGCTTGACTCACAAAAAAGTGTTAAGATAACGAAATGACATTGGTTTGTTAGGATAGTACGAAGTCTTGGCTTGGGTGTTAAGGGTTTGGTATAGAATGTAAAATAAAAGATGCTGAGAGTTACCAGAAGAGATTGTTCTCCTTTGGGTAATTCCCAGCATCTTTTTATGTTTGTAAGCGTGTGTCTAAATGAAATTAGTGGAAAAGCAGCCCTAATGCTCCGTAAGAAACAATATCCATAATAATGGTTGCTAAAAGGATTCCAATAAAAATAGCAATCGAAGCTTTTTTAATATCAAATTCCAGTAAAGATGCGATAAGAGCACCTGTCCAAGCACCTGTTCCAGGAAGCGGTATTCCTACAAATAATAGCAGGAAGAGAAATTCTCCTTTTTCCACACCATCCGATTTTTTTGATGCACGATCTTCCAGTTTATGAACCAATCCCGCTAAAATATTATGTTTCTTCATAAATTCAAATATCTTTTTAATAAACAAAAGAATAAAAGGAATTGGAACTAAGTTTCCAAGAATACATATGATATTTGCCTGTACCAACGGGATGTTTAAAGCAGAAGCAGCTATCAATCCACCACGTAATTCAATCAGTGGTAACATAGAAACAAAAAACACAAATAGTTCTTTTGGTAAAAAATTTCCGAGACTGGTATTGTACCAATCTATCAGAGCCTGTTGCATAAAGTAACCTCCAGTTTTTAATGAGAGTTTCAAAAGATAACATCGTATTGCGCTTTTAATACTCAAATTATTATATTTTCGTCATCTAAAAAAGAATACCATAGATTAAAAGTATTGACAAGGAAAAAGTTCCGTCAATTGCTGAACTGTTACGAATTTTTTCGTTACTTTGTATATTTGATAGGTTTCGCTGATTCTTTTTAAATGCGAACATAGTTTGAGGCATGACTATCGCCATGCCTCATATACTCTAAAATTTTCAGCTACTATTTTTCTACAACTGCTAGGAATGCATCCACAGAAGGGTATGTAGTATTTTGATAAACAATACAGGTTAAGTTATCACAGCCGAAAAGTGCCGAGTTACCACAAGAGGTAATCGGAGATGAAATCGTAAGCTTTTTCAAACTCTTGCAGTTAGAAAACAAAGAGGGGGAAAGCTCTGTGATACCTGCTGGTAATACGATTTCTTCTATGCCGCTTAGGCAAAAGGCACTTGAGCCAAGACTGGTTACCCCTGCTGGAAGCGTAAGAGCCTTTAGACTTTTACAATCCATAAATGTGGTATCTTGTATGGCTGTGATACCGCTAGGAATGGTTATATCTGTTAAACTTTCACAGCCTTCAAATGTTCCGTAACCAAGGGTTTTAAGATTGGCAGGAAGTGTAACGGTTGGTAAAGAAGAACAGTTTCGAAACGTATGTACCCAAAATTCTTTAATGCTATCTGGGAGCGTTACACTTGTAAGGTTTTTGCAGTCACCAAATGCCATATCTTCGATACGATTTGGTCCATCTTTTACTACCACTGTTTTTAAGTTATCACATTCTGCGGCAATATAGGCGGAAACCTTCTCTAAAGTGGAAGGAAGTACTAAACTGCTAATACCAGAAGCGCGAAAAGCACCATGTCCGATAGAAGTGACACTTTCTGGAATAGTAATATCTGTAAGGTTCTTGCAGTTATAAAATGCTTGATCGCCGATTGTTGTTACGGTATCTTCCAGTACAACCTTGGTTAAGTTTTGACAGCCTTCAAATGCCCCTGCTCCAATGGCAGTGATGCCTTTTGGAATGGTAGAGCTTTGACAACCCATAATTAAAGTATTGCTGGCTGTTTCAATGATAGCATTACAGTTATCTCTGCTGTCATATTTAGGATTGTCAGCCGCTACGGTTATGCTGGATAGCTTAGGACAGTCAGCAAATATTCCATCCTTTATATTTGTCAGATTTGCAGAAATGCGGATAGATTCAATCTGTGAGCAGTTAGCAAATGCAGATGACCCAAGTGAAGTCAGGTTGTCTGGTAAGGTTACGTTAGTAAAACTTCTACAATAAGAAAAAGCATTAGAACCAATACTCGTGCAAGCACTAGGAAGGGTTATATTACCCAGTTTTTGGCAAGCATTAAAGGCACTTGGTCCAATTTCGGTCACAGTATCAGGGAATGAAATATCTGGTAAAGAAGTACAAGTGTCAAAGGTGTAAGGTTTTATTTTCGATAATTTGCTAGGAAGCGTAATATGTTTAAGGCTTTTACAAAGCTGGAATGTATAGCCTCCTAAATCTGTAACTGTATCAGGAAGAACAATTTCTTCTAGGGCAGTTTGGGTAAAGGCACTTTGTCCAATTGTTTTTACACCTGGTTCAATCGTTACATTTTTTAAAGCACTACATTCCGCAAATGCCATTTCTCCAATAGACTGTACACTGGAAGGAATGGTAACTTGTTCTAATTTCTGAGACATATTGGCTACATTGTCAGGAATAGCTTCAAGATGCTTCGGAAATGTTAGGCTGGTTAAGTTTGGACACCGGGAGAATGCACTTTTCCCAATGGAAGTGATGTTGTCAGGAATAGTGATTGTCTCAAAGAGAATACCCTGAAAGCTACTTGGTCCTAAAGCAGTAACCGTGTCTGGTATCGTTGTTGTGTAACAGCCGATAATCAAAGTATTGCTGGCAGTTTCAATCAAAGCATTGCAATTATCACGGCTGTCATAGTATGGGTTTTCAGGTGATACCGTTAATTTGGTTAACGTAGGAGTACCAAAGGCTCTGGTGCCAATCTGTGTTACATTTGAAGGAATGGTTACAGAGGTAAGTCTGGTATTACAAAAAGCATCCTCTCCAATTATTTTTGTAGATTGTGGTAGTTGTATCTCCCTTAGAGAGGAGTCATAAATAAATGCCCATGTACCAATGTTTTCTACACCTTCTGAAATAACAATTTCCTCTACACTACTACAGAAAGAAAATGCCTTATAAGGTATCTTTTTTAAGGTAGAAGGAATCACGATTTTTTTCACACGAGTACAATCTGAAAAAACTTCGGTTCCCAATTCTGTCAAGCCCTCTGGAAGTATAATTTCCTCTAGATTTGAACAATCATAAAAAGCATAATTTCCAATTTTCTTTAAGGTTGATGGAAATTCCACCCAGTGAAGAGAACTATTATTAGCAAAAAGGTGTTCATCAATTTCTGTGACACCTTCAGGAATTTTCATATAGGTAGCTTCCTCTTTATTATTGATTCCTGTTACACAGGTTCCGTCCTCGCTGAAAGTGAGAGAGGCTTCGATGGTTGGTGCGGGTGTGTCCTGTGGCCATTCTTCGAAAGGACCAGTCGTTGCGGTGGCTTGCGGTGTTTCGGTTGGTTCTGAAGTGATGGTTGGTTGAAGAGAAGCCGCTGGTGGTGTAGTAAGCTCTGGAGTTTGCGTAGTATTTAGTGGAGTACTGCTCACATTTGGGCTAGTAGTTACCACAGGTGTTGCAGAGCTTGCTGGAATCGTAGGTTCTCCTAGAAAAGGAGTGGCACTTGGTGTCGGTTGCGGAGTCGTCACTGCAGTTGGTACAGGTAGTTCTGTTGGTCGAGCTGTAGCAGTTGGAGTGACGGTTACGGTAGGCTTTTTCGTTGCCACAACAGTTGGCTTTTTTACTTTGATTGTACAAGTAAGCGTTTTTTTGGTACTTTTCTTTTTGAATTTATACCAAACAGTAGCTTTTAGTTTTGTAGTTCCAACTTTAACCCCCTTAATTTTTGCGTTGTACTTGCCACTTTTTTTGACTGTGGCAATTTTTTTGTTGGTAACTTTGTAGCTTGTTTTGGTGAGTTTATTACCATTGGCGTTCAGTTTTAGTGTAACGGTTTTACCAACGGTAACCTCTTGTGTCTTTTTTAGAGACGGTACACGGACTTTTGCCTGTGTTTCTGTGGCTGGCATGCCAGACATTGCCAAGGACACTGTCAAGATGCCTGCTAAAAGTTTTTTTGTTCTCATACGGATTAATCCCCCTTTTGTACAAGTATGTTTCTCAACCCCCATAGTGTTAAAAAAATAGTAACAGTTCAGCCGAGGATAACAATCATTTTTGCCTGGCTGAACTGTTACAAAAAATAAAGTCTGTTGAGAGTACATGATTTTCGTTCCTTATTTATTATACCTGATTATTTTTGTGTGGACAAGTTATTACGATAGGGGGAGTTAGTTAATTTGTGTGTTTTGACAATTTATAAATGTTTACGGATAAATTGTCATTATTTTTTGAGGGGTTCGGTACTATCTGATATTAATTCGGCTAATGGAAGCAATGCTTCATATTTGTAATGCAATCGTTCCAGTTGCTTTTTCATATTCTCTAAGTTCCATTCTTTACCTTTAAAATACTTATATTTAGCACCATTTTTTATCCATTTGAGTCTTAAAAATTTTCTTGCAACTTCGTATGGAATAACATCTTCATCATCCATTAATGCAATTTCAGGTGCTATTTTTTTCAGGATATTTATGTCATTATTACAATATTCTTGTAATACATCTTCTTTATACATATCTTCATCGCATCCAAATTCTGTACCACAACATTCGCAAATGTCCCCTTCTCCATATTCATATCCTTTTTCGAAGCTTTCATCAAAATCCCAGCCACAAACACTACACCACATGAAATTCCTCCTTTTTAATGTGCAATATGCTTTAGTGCATAATTAAGAGCTGCTTTGGACCTGTTTTTAGGCGACTATGCTTTTTACATAGTTGTTATAATTAGGCAGATAATACATGATAACATCCTTTTTATGTTCTGTCCATGTTTGCTGTTTTAAGGGTGGAATATCCTTTCGTGAAAAAATGTTTTGAATAAAATCGAAAGGAAAATTTAAAAATTGACTTTGTTTTTAAAAACAGATATAATTGAAGTTGAGTTTATAAAATAATATGGAAAGTGAGAAGGGAAAAATGAAGAAAAGATATAGAATAATTGCGGCAGTGGTAGCAACGATTTTGCTATATATAGGCTCAAGAACATATTTTAACTATAAATTAAAGGCTTATGATAGGGATACTGCATTGCTGTATCAAACGCAGTATATTGCCAATGCCTTGCGTCTTGAAGAAGAATTACATACAAGAGGAGTTGATTTATCCGAGGAGTATTCTTCACTGATAGCTACAAAGGCAAACCAAATATTAAAAATAGACTTGGATGCAGGGTATGCATTGGATGCAAAGCTTATTGCAGAAATGTGTTACATTGCGGATAGAACAGGCTCAAGAAAAACAGGTGAGTTACAGGAATTGTTAAAAAATTACTATAATAAGGAGCTAAAGCTTTTTCAAGAGTTACCAACCGAAAATGAAGAAGGTGGAATTGAAATTTACGAGAACATTACTATTTATAATGAATTAAAAGGAACACACCTGTTAGATGGATATGATTTAAAAGACGGATTGGTAAGTTGGTTTAACGACAATAAGTCTAAAAAGAATAAAAAAGATGAAATTGGTTCTCTTATTTGGTGTTTATATGAAAATGGATATATAAATGAATTGGATGAAAAAGCGGTTAAAAAAATATTGGAACAGGAAATTACAGAAGTGAAAAAGGAATACGAGAGTATGGAACAGAGTAACATTTCAGCAGTTTTGTGTGCAGACGAGTTGAATGCATATTATACGTTCTATTATGATGACAATCGTTTTGAAAAACAAATACAAAAAATATACGAAAATATCAATAGCAAAGAGGAATTGGAGTATGCTGAAAATGATGCTTCCTTTATTAGTTTCTTGGATGATTTTTTTAAGGTAGTTCCTAAGGTAGATGAGAATAACTATATTATTCGTAATATTAGTGATTTATTGTTAGAAAATTATTATGGAACTTTTAAGGAGAGTTAGTGTCAAATAAGGCATTTGAAAAAAACTTTTTCTTGACACAATCCAAAACCCTATGTAAAATTAAAAATTAGAAGTGCAAAAGCACAAAATGGAAAAAGACTAAGACGGTGCACTGCGAAAGCAGATAGAATATTATTTTCTTTGCAGAGAGAATGTGTCACGGCTGAAAGCACATTTAAGTTCAGATAATATTTGAATTTCACACCTGAGTTGCATATTTGAAAAATGTACGCTGAGAGTAGCGACAAAGAGTAGGATATGACGGTTCATGCACGTTACGCATAAGATAAGATGGCAGTTTGCTAAAGCCAGGGTGGTACCGCGAAAGATTCGTCCCTACAGAAGAGAAACTTTTCTGTAGGGATTTTTTTACGTTATAAGAGTAATTTGTAGCATTTCTACCCAGTCAAACTGTTATTTGAAAAATATGTTTTTTAGAACTTTAACACTATGAAGTAGTGGAGCGGATTGCGAATATTCGCTTGATTTAGGAAGAAACATTTTCACAGAAAGGGTGTAAAATATGAAAGAAAAATTACAAAGCATTAAGGAAAAGGCATTGTCACAGATTAATGCGGCAGAACATTTGGAAAGCTTAAATGATGTTCGTGTTGCATTCCTTGGAAAAAAGGGAGAGTTGACAAGCGTACTGAAATCTATGAAAGAAGTTGCTCCAGAAGACCGTCCGAAGGTGGGACAGATGGTAAATGAAGCAAGAGCAGAAATTGAGAAGGTTTTGGCAGATAGAAAAAATGCCTTTGAGAAGAGACTTCGTGAAGAAAAAATGAAAGCAGAAACCATTGATGTTACATTGCCAGCTAAGAAACCAATGGTGGGACATCGTCACCCAAATACAGTTGCATTAGAAGAGGTAGAACGTATTTTTATAGGTATGGGTTATGAAGTAGTAGAAGGTCCAGAAGTAGAATATGACTATTACAATTTCGAGGCATTGAATATTCCTGCTAACCATCCAGCAAAAGATGAGCAGGATACCTTCTATATCAATAAGGATATTGTGCTTCGTACACAAACTTCCTCTACACAGGTACATGAGTTGGAAAAAGGAAAGTTACCAATTCGTATGATCGCACCAGGACGAGTATATCGTTCCGATGAAGTAGATGCAACACACTCTCCAACATTCCATCAGGTAGAAGGTTTGGTTGTAGATAAAGATGTAACATTTGCAGACTTAAAAGGAACCTTACAACAATTTGCAAAGGAAATCTTTGGAGAAGATACAAAAGTAAAATTCCGTCCACATCATTTCCCATTTACAGAGCCAAGTGCTGAGATGGATGTATCATGCTTTAAATGCGGAGGAAAAGGATGCCGTTTCTGTAAAGGAGAAGGATGGATTGAAATCCTTGGATGCGGAATGGTACATCCACACGTATTAGAAATGAGTGGCGTAGACCCAGAAGAATATGTAGGATTTGCCTTCGGAGTAGGACTAGAACGAATCGCATTACTAAAATACGAAATCGATGACATGAGACTACTCTACGAAAACGACACAAGATTTTTGAAACAATTTTAGCGTAAGCAGAGCCATGCTGTTTGTGTGATACAGTGCCACGTTGCAAGCTGGCTTGCATAAGAGGCACTGTATCACACAAACAATAGGGCGAAGCCCGTAAAGCGAGATGGAGCGGAGCGAAATCGAGCGTAGCATGGCGAAACCAGCCAAGAAAAGTGTCACACAAAATATTATGAATGATAACCTTAGGAGGGAAATAGAATGAATACACCTTTATCATGGATAAAAGCATATGTACCTGATTTAGATTGCACAACACAGGAATATGTAGATGCAATGACATTATCAGGAACAAAGGTTGAAGGATATACAGAATTAGATAAGAACTTAGAAAAGATTGTAGTAGGAAAGATTTTAAAGATTGAAAAACACCCTGATGCAGATAAATTAATCATTTGTCAGGTGCAAATTGATGAAGCAGGAGAACAGGTTCAGATCGTAACAGGTGCTTCTAACGTAAAAGAGGGAGATAAAGTTCCTGTTGTATTAGACGGTGGACGAGTAGCAGGAAGTGCGCATGATGACAAGCCACATCCAGATGGAATTAAGATTAAAAAAGGAAAACTTCGTGGAGTAGAATCTTTTGGTATGATGTGTTCTATTGATGAATTAGGTTCCAGCACAGATATGTATCCAGATGCAGCACCAGACGGCATTTATATTTTAAGTGACAATCCAGCTTATAAGGATGCACCAATCGGAAGTGATGTTCCTGAATTGCTTGGATTACGTGATGTGGTAGTAGAATATGAAGTAACTTCCAATCGTGTAGACTGCTTTGGTATTCTTGGAATTGCAAGAGAAGCGGCTGCAACATTTGATAAGAAGTTTATCCCACCAGTTGTAAAAGTTACAGAAAATCAGGAAGATACAAAGGACTATATTTCTGTTGATGTGCAAGCTACAGATCTTTGCTCCAGATATGTGGCAAAAGTTGTGAAAAACATTAAAATTGCACCATCTCCTGAATGGATGCAGAGAAGATTGGCAGCAGTAGGTATTCGTCCAATCAATAACATTGTAGATATTACAAATTATGTAATGGAAGAATATGCACAGCCAATGCATGCATATGATTTAGATACCATTGCAGGGAAAAAGATTGTGGTAAAACGTGCGGAAAATGGAGATAAATTTACTACTTTAGATGGACAGGAAAGAAAATTAGACAATTCTATCTTAACAATCTGTGATGGAGAGAAAGCAATTGGTATTGCTGGTATCATGGGTGGAGAAAATTCCATGATTACAGACAATGTAAGCACTATGTTGTTTGAAGCAGCATGTTTTGATGGAACTAATATTCGTTTATCTGGAAAGAAACTTGGTATGCGTACAGATGCACAGGCTAAGTTTGAAAAAGGATTAGATCCAAACAATGCAAAAGAAGCACTAGACAGAGCTTGCCAGTTGATTACAGAGCTTGGTGCAGGTGAAGTGGTTGGCGGATATGTAGATGTATATCCAGAAGTAAGACAGCCAATCAGAGTAGGTTATAATGTAGAAAAAATCAATAAGCTTCTTGGAACAGATATTGACGAAGAAACTATGATTGGTTATTTTGAAAAAATTGACCTTCCAGTAGATCGAGAAACAAAGGAATTAATCGTTCCAACTTGGAGACAGGATATTAAATGCTTAGCAGACGTTGCAGAGGAAGTAGCTCGTTTCTATGGCTATGCAAATATTCCTACCACACTTCCAAGCGGTTCTGGTACCAGCGGTGGATTATCTTTGAAACTTCGTGTGGAAAATATCGCAAGAAGTGTGGCAGAGCAATTTGGTTTCTGTGAGGCAATGACATACTCCTTTGAAAGTCCAAAAGTATTTGATAAATTAAAGATTGCAGAGGATGATGTACTTCGCAATACGGTTATGATTACCAATCCTTTGGGCGAGGATTATAGCATGATGCGTACACTCCCATTAAATGGAATGCTTACTTCTCTTGCAACAAACTATAATCGTAGAAATAAAAATGTACGTTTATACGAAATTGCCAATGTATATATTCCAAAGGCACTTCCAGTAACAGAACTTCCAGATGAAAGAACACAGCTTACTTTAGGAATGTTTGGAGAAGGAGACTTCTTTGACTTAAAAGGTGTGGTAGAAGAAGTAGTAGAAGCAATTGGATTAAAGAAATTAAAGACCTATGATCCAAAGGCTGGAAAGAATTTCTTGCATCCAGGAAGACAGGCAAACATCATGTACGGTGACGTAGTATTAGGTTACATGGGTGAAGTACATCCAGATGTAGCAGATACCTATGGAATTGGTGAAAAAGCCTATGTAGCAGTTATTGATATGCCTACAGTTATGGAACTTGCTGATTTCTCTGTTAAATATACAGGTATCGCAAAATATCCTGCGGTAAGTCGTGACCTTAGTATGGTTATGAAAAAAGAAATCTTAGTTGGTCAAGTGGAAGAAATTATTCGCAAAAAGGGTGGCAAATTATTGGAAAGCTGTACTTTATTTGATGTATATGAAGGAAATCAGATTGCAGATGGTTACAAGTCTGTAGCATATTCTATTTCGTTCCGCGCAACAGACCATACATTAGAGGAAAAAGAAATCACGACTTTGATGGATAAGATTATTAAAGGTTTGGAAGATATAGGAATTGAGCTTAGAAAATAGGCTTAGAAAGGCGGAAAAAGCTGTATGAGGGGAAAAACGCAGAAGCGGTGTGGAAAGATAATAGCCAGAGTAGCGTTTGTTGTATATCTTATGGTGTTGACATATTTTCTGTTTTTTAGTGAAAGGTATGGGCGCGCAGGCGCCCAAATCTATCGCTATAATTTGGTCCCTTTTCGGGAAATCAGACGCTATATTCAATATAGACACTTGTTTGGTTGGGAATATTTTGTAGTAAATATTTATGGAAATATACTGGCATTTGTGCCGTTCGGTTTTTTCTTACCTATTGTAAGTAAAAGCAATCGAAGTTTTTGGACTGTTACACTTTATGGTTTTGAGTTTACGTTGGGAATTGAGTTGGTACAACTTTCATTTCAGGTGGGAACATTTGATGTGGATGATATCATAATGAATACGCTGGGAGCAATACTGGGGTATATCTTGTTTGCATTATTCAAAAAAAAGCTAAAGAAATTTATGTGAGAAACGAAGAAAAATCTTAGTTAGTTGCATAGAAAAAGTTTTTAGGGGCAGGAATAACCATGGATGAAAGGAGAGAGAAAGAAACCATATGAAAACGTTTGTATCGAAGGATCGTACAGGGGTGCATAATCGAGGATCCAGTTATATAGAGATTGATAAGCATAAATCAGTTCCAGGCTTTATTTCTATTATGATTGGGGTAGCGGTGTTTGTACTTCTTATGGTCTTATTTTTGTTATCCTATCTGGAGCATGGAAAAGCAGGCATATGGCTCGGACTGATAGGAATTATGCTGGTGTTTCTGGCAATAACGGGAATTATATTTGCGATTTCAGGATTAAGTGATTCGGAAGCAAAAAAAGGTAGACCGATTGCGGGAGCAGTGCTAAATGCAGTAATGCTCAGTGTGTTACTTGTTCTATATATCGTTGGGGTATAGCAAAATAGAAAGTGAGATTTTTTTATGATGGGTTAAGAATTAAGAAAAATATGTCGAAATAAAACAAAATGGAATTAAATGCTTATTTGGGCAAAAAATTCGAGGAAACTGATATACCTGTTCTATAGACAACAGGTAGGGGTGAAATACACAGGATGAGGGTTGGCTACATAGGATAATCTATGGAGGTAATAAAGGAACTGTTCAAGATGACCAAACTGTAAGGGAATGAGAAGACGATGTGTTTTTCAAAGCAGAGAGGGAAGAAGAATAGTGACAGAAGGATTGCTTGCGTATGACACGTTTGAGAACAGAATGGAGGGGTCTTTCATGACAGAAATTAGTAAGGAAGAGTTTAAGCAGAGTGTGGTAGACAATTTAAAGATGTTGTTCCGCAGATCTGTAGAGGATGCAGATCAACAACAGTTATTCCAGGCGGTTGCCTATGCTACAAAAGATATTGTGGTAGATCAATGGATGGCGTCCCACAAAGAATTTGAAAAGCAGGATAAAAAAATCGTATATTATTTATCGATGGAATTCTTAATGGGCCGTGCTCTTGGTAATATTATTATCAATTTAAAGGGTAATCAGGCAATCAAAGAAGCTATTGAGGAGTTAGGACTGGACTTGGATGTAATTGAAGATCAGGAACCAGATGCTGCACTTGGTAACGGAGGTTTGGGACGTTTAGCTGCTTGCTTCCTTGATTCCTTGGCAACTTTGGGATATCCGGCATATGGATGTGGTATTCGTTATAAGTATGGTATGTTTAAGCAGAAAATTGAAAATGGTTTCCAGATTGAGACACCAGATGACTGGTTGAAGAATGGAAATCCGTTTGAAATGAAGAGAGCAGAGTATGCGGTAGAAGTTAAGTTTGGTGGTTATGTAAATATAAAAAGAGATGAAAATGGCAGAGAACACTATGTACAGGAGAATTACCAGTCTGTTCGTGCGGTGCCATATGATTTACCAATTGTTGGTTATAATAATAACGTGGTAAATACACTTCGTATCTGGGATGCAGAAGCCATTGATACATTTAGTTTGGATTCTTTTGATAAGGGAGATTATCAAAAGGCAGTGGAACAGCAGAATTTGGCAAGAACAATCTGTGAAGTATTGTATCCAAATGACAACCATTATGCAGGTAAGGAATTACGTTTAAAACAACAATATTTCTTTGTATCTGCAAGTATTCAGAGAGCTGTTACAAAATACATGAAACTTCATGATGATATTCATAAACTTCCAGAAAAGGTTTGTTTCCAATTAAATGATACACATCCAACTGTTACAGTAGCGGAATTGATGCGTATTCTTTTGGATGATTATAATTTAGAGTGGGATGAAGCATGGGAGATTACAAACAAGACTTGTGCGTATACAAACCATACGATTATGTCTGAGGCATTGGAAAAATGGCCATTGGAATTATTCTCAAGATTACTTCCTCGTATTTATCAGATTGTGGAAGAGATTAACAAGAGATTTATTTTACAGATTCAGGAAAGATATCCTGGTGATTATGAAAAAGTTAAGAGCATGGCAATTATTTATGATGGACAGGTTAAAATGGCACATCTTGCTATTGCAGCTAGCTTTTCTGTCAATGGTGTTGCCAGATTGCATACAGAGATTCTTAAGAATCAGGAATTAAAAGATTTCTATCAGATGATGCCAGAGAAATTTAACAATAAGACAAATGGTATTACACAAAGACGTTTCTTGTTACATGGAAATCCACTGTTAGCGAACTGGGTAACAAGTAAGATTGGAGATGATTGGATTACTAATCTTGCTCATATCAAGGAACTTGCTGTATATGCGGATGATGAAAAGTGCCAAAAAGAATTTATGCAGATTAAATATCAGAACAAAGTTCGTTTGGCAAAATACATTAAGGAACACAATAATGTAGAAGTAGATCCACGTTCTATTTTTGATGTACAAGTAAAACGTTTACATGAGTATAAGAGACAGTTATTGAATATCTTGCATATTATGCATTTGTATAACGAATTGAAGAAAAATCCAGATATGGATTTCTATCCAAGAACATTTATTTTTGGTGCGAAGGCATCGGCAGGGTATCGTAGAGCAAAGGCAATCATTAAGCTGATCAATAGTGTTGGAGATGTAATCAACAATGATGCTTCTATTGATGGAAAGATTAAAGTTGTATTTATTGAAGATTATAAAGTATCTAATGCAGAATGGATTTTTGCGGCTGCTGATGTATCAGAACAAATTTCTACAGCCAGCAAGGAGGCATCTGGAACTGGTAATATGAAATTTATGTTAAATGGTGCTTTGACACTTGGAACAATGGATGGAGCCAATGTAGAGATTGTTGAGGAAGTAGGAGCAGAAAATGCATTTATCTTTGGTTTAAGTTCAGATGAAGTGATTGCTTATGAACACAACGATCAATACAATCCAAAGGACATTTATAATACAGATCAGGATATTCGTACTGTATTGACACAGCTTATCAACGGAACCTATTCTAAGGACAATCCAGAATTATTCCGTGAAATTTACAATTCCTTATTGGAACGAAATGGCGGAGAGAGAGCAGATCAGTACTTTATTTTAAAGGATTTCCGTTCTTACGAAGAAGCGCAGAAAAAGGTAGAAAAAGCCTACCGTGATCAGGCAGGGTGGGCAAAATCTGCTATGTTGAATACTGCTAACTGTGGAAAATTCTCATCTGACCGTACGATTGAGGAATATGCAAAGGAAATTTGGCATTTAGATAAAGTTAAAGTTGAGTTATAAGGGGTATCATAAGCTTAGTGCAAGGAGCTGCAGTTTATTGCGGCTCTTTTCACTACATATTTTCTTTTACATATTATTTTACGAAGGGGGATACGATTATGGAAAGTAGAGAAAAAAATATGGGAAAGAACAAAATGATAGGAAAATTGTTGGCACCACTTATTTGTACAGTGGCGTTGATGATTATTATTCAACTAGTTGTATTGCAATTGCTGAGTAAAGGAGTTTTGAATACAGTTGGTGCTTTGCTCATATTAGTTGCAGTTACGGTTTTGTGTTTTGGTGCAATAGTGTTAGTAGCAAAATTTGTATTTGACCAGATACGATTTCTGGTATCGGGAGAAGGGATGAATTCCAAATTCTCGCAAAAAGCAAAGAAAATGTCAGAGCGTGAGGATAATTTAGGAGAATTGATGCGCACGATTCAATCAGGAGTGACGAATATCGGAAGTATTTTAAAGGGGATTAAAAATGCATCAGAGGATTTAGGTGAAGTTTCTGGAAAATTCCAAGAATTATTTGACACAATGACGCAGTCCTTAGGAGATACAAAAGGGGCAGTAACTTCGATTGCAGAGAATGCAGTATTGCAGGCAGACAGCGTAGAGGATATGAAGGGAAAAATTGATGCCATCAGTGCTTCCATTGATCGCATTTCTGAAAATGTAGTACAGTTAACAGAGAGTGCAAATGCGGTGGAAGAGTATAATAATTCTGCGGAGCGCATTATTTCAGAATTGGCTAAGATTAGCAAAGAGAGTGGAGAGTCTATTGAAAGTGTAAAGAAACAGACAGATCTTACCAATCAGTCTGCACAGCAGATTCGTACAGCAACAGAAATTATTGCGGGTATATCTGCACAAACGAACCTTTTAGCACTGAATGCCAGTATCGAGGCAGCCAGAGCAGGGGAACATGGAAGCGGATTTGCGGTAGTTGCAGAAGAAATCAGACAACTTGCAGACCAGTCTAAAGAATCTACACAACAGATTAATGCGATTGTAAATGAACTGATTGAAAATTCTGATGTCAGCGTAGAAATAACAGAGCGCGTAACAGAAGCCTTTGAAAAGCAGACAGAGAAGCTTTCTGAAACAGAAGAAATATTTGGAAAGCTGAATCGGGAAATTGGACAGGTGGGAGCTGCAATTGGTGTAATCAATGGAGAAACACAGGATTTGAAATCTCATAAAACTGTGATTGAGGAAGGAATTGTGGCACTTACAGACACATCTCAAGAAAATGCAAAAAATGCAGAGACAACAACAGATAATATGGAACAGTTTGGATCCATTGTAGAAGAGTGTCAGAAATCAACGAAACAGGTGCTTTCTGTATCGGATGAATTAGTAGGATATATTGGAAAATTTCAAGCAGGAACGGTGAAGGAAATAGCAAAATCGTAAAGATATATTTATACTAGCAAATAAACAGGGCTATTGCACCATGAAAAATAGTACAGGATATGGAAGTACCAGATAGGTGGCATTTCTAATATATGCTGGAAATAAATTTTCGGTGCAGTGGTCCTGTTTTCGGTTTATGGAAAATGTAGATGGTAGTATCAGGAAAAAATTCCTTGGAAAACTTACGGGAACAGCTGTTTCAAAAGCATTACAAATTTAGTGAAAAAAGGGAGGGGTTATGTTTGAAAATAAAACCAATGAGACAGACAGATAATGGACAGAACGTTTCAGTTAGAAAAAGAAATAGTATCGTATATGGTATTGGAGTAGTTGTTCTGTGCCTCTTTTTTATATTTCTTGCTATATGGCATTATACAGGTAGTAGTAAGCAAAGTACAGATATAAAGGTAACAGATAAAGGTGTTTATATACCAGAGTTAGAAGTGCAACCAGACAAAGCGGCTAGTATGACAGCTTTTTTTATGTATAATGGAAAAAGTTATTGCCTTTGTGATGATATGTTGTTGGAGAAAACGGCAATTGGAAGTTGCTTAGGAACTGTGTCTGTTAGTATAGATGAATGGAAGGATACTTCAAAGTATATAGATTTTTCTGGAACAGTTTCAGGAAAAGTATATACAGTAAAAGGGATAAGCAAAAAATTTATGCTTTGCCTTGTAGCGAATGATGGAAAGAAACAGGTTTTTATAAATAATAAGGGTATTGCCTTGAATAGTGGTTCAGAAATTTTTGAAAAGTATTTACATATATCAGAGGGAGTAGATTGCGTTACATATGAAACGCAAGAATCTTGGGATGCTGCACAAAGCAATCGAAAAGAATTAAGTTCTTCTAAGGAAGAAAAAAGTATACTTAATCAATTTATAGCAGCATTGAACGATGGGAAATGGATGAGAATGGAGGATATTCCTAAATCAAAAGATGGAAGAACCGATTATGATTTGCAAGAATATCATGTGTATCTAAAGTTAAAAACTGGCGTTACGCTTCATCTTAGACTTTTAGAGGGAGGATATGTAAATCTTGAAGGTTTAAACTGGGTTTGTGTGAAAATAAACAAAGAGGTGTATGATTCTTTTATAAATAACTTTATATAATAGTATAAAAATCTGGGAGCGTTTGTTCTCAGATTTTTTGATTGAGCGGTTGGTTTATTTCATGAAAAAGGGTAAAAAACTGAAATAAAGTATAAAAATCTCCGATATATTAATATAAAGTCTACTATTTATAAAAGAACAAGAAAATCCACTGTCTTTAGGCGGTGGGTACTCTTGCACGAGATGTGGGGTTCAAGCCATATACCTCGTAAGGCACGCAGTGCCGCTTTTATATGAGCAAGTAGCGAAGCGGATTGCGAATATTCTTGACATAGTAAGGGGAACAGGAGGAGAGAAAATGGAGAGGAGAAAAAAATTTACAGCACAGGAGCTGGCTGGATTTTGCAGTCAGGTTACCACTATGCTGAAAAGTGGAATTAGTTTAGAAGAAGGTATGTATATGTTGGCAGAAGAAATGGAAGATGTGCATACAAAAAAAATATTAAAACAGGTAGAGGAAAAATTGAAACAAAACAATAGTTTTCATAGCGCTTTAAAGGAAAGTAAGGCATTTCCAACCTATTTGGTGAATATGGTCCATATTGGGGAGACCAGTGGAAAATTAGAGGATGTCATGCAGGCAATGACAAAATATTATGAAAGAGAAGATGCGATACAAGACAGCATTCGAAACGTAATCGCTTTGCCTCTTATGATGTTTTTTATGATTGCCATTATTCTAGTTGCATTGGTAGGAAAAATACTTCCCATGTTTCAAAGCGTGTTTGCAAATTTGGATGTAGATGTGGCAGTTACCAGTAGTAAACTAATGAATTTAGGAATGTGGGTAGGACGTATCGTTGCAGGAGTGTCTTTTGCTGTGTTGCTGGTTGCATTGGTATTATTCTTATGGTATCAGACAGCAAAGGGGAAAAACGCACTAAAGCGTTTTAGTACAAAGTTCTTTGCAACGAAAAAAACAGCAGACTTATTAGCAACTGGAAGATTTGTTTCCTCTATGTCTGTTATGATTTCTAGTGGAATGGATGAACAGGAAGCTATGAAAATGGCAGGAGATGTGGTAGACCATGAAGGAATACAGAAAAAAATAAAGAATTGTTGCGAAGAAATGGGAGAAAAATCATTGGCAGAGGCACTTAGACAGGAGAGAATTGTGACAGGAATGCAGGGACGAAGAATTGCCATAGCAGATCGAACGGGTATGTTGGAAGAAGTGTTTGCAGACGTAAGCAGACAATATGATGAAAAAATTGCAGACCAGATGGGGCGTTTTTGTACCAAGTTGGAAACTACGTTGGTATTGGGATTATCTGTTGTTGTAGGTGGTGTGTTACTGGCTGTCATGTTCCCATTGGTTAGTATCATTACTTCCATTGGATAATTGGGGGTGTCAATTTGAAAAATTTAAAAGAGGTAGCACACAAAACAGAAAAGGGTTGGAAAAGACAGATTTTATTTCCTATTGTAAGTTTTGTTCTGGTGATAGTCACAGCCCTAGTGGCAGGAAACTATATCAATTATATGACGAATATGCAAAGCATTGAGCTTCTTCGACAATCCGTTCGAAAAGCAGTCGTACAATGTTATGCCATAGAAGGGGCATATCCACCAGACATAGACTATTTGGAAAAAGAATATAGTTTAGAATACAACCATGACAAATATTATATTGATTATGAGGTTTTTGCTTCTAATGTGATGCCAAACGTAGATGTATATGAACGTGAGTAATGTACTCTCGGAGTCTCTTTGTGCCTGATTTTGCAAAATGGTTTTTTGTCAGATATGCACAAATTTATGAGGCGTACGTGGAGCGTACGTTGATTAAATTTGTGTATAGCTGGCGGAAAAACAGTCGCAAAAGTGGGTGCAAGGGAGATTCCGAGAGTACATAGTAGTGAAAAGGAGGACATTTTATGATAAAACGGCGAAATGCATGGATTGCAAATTATGCTGGTATGCTGTCTTTGCTGTGTATGTTTATTGTAGGCTCCCTTGCATTGACAAGCGTGGGAGTATATGTATATAAAAATATTGTAGAAAATAATGCGCAGAACTATCAGCTTCGTGTTTCCTTATCTTATGTAGCTACGAAGGTGCATCAATATGATACCAGTGGACAGATTTCTGTGGAAGAAGAAAATGGAATTCCTATATTGGTATTGCGAGAAAGTCTGGATAGTGGAAATTATCGTACTATGCTATATTGTTATAAGGGAAAAATGCGAGAATTATTTCAAGAGGAAGGGCTTTCTTATTCTTTAGAAGATGGTATGGAAGTGATGGAGCTGGATCAGTTAGAATTAAAGCAGGATGGAAAACAGATTTTTGTAAAAGCAATAGAAAATGGCGAGCAGGAGCAATTAGTTTTAAATATTCGCAGCGAATAAGCAGCCTGTTCTTTGTAGTGAAATGTTACGCATTTGTAAATGAGTAGTGGAAGAAATAAAATGGGAGGATGCAGATGGAAAAGAGGGAAAGACAATCGCAGCTTGCCAAGATGCCCTTATTGGAGCTGGTTATAACCATTGGTATCTTTGCGGTAATCAGTGTGTTTCTGCTAGAGCTGTTTTTAGCAGCAAATTCCCTGCAACAAAAGGCAAGACATACGGGGAAAGCAACGATATTGTCTGAGGATATTGCAGAGAATATAAAAGGGGCAGAGAAAAAAGAAAAGGCCATAGGGGAACTTGGCTTTCAAACAAGATATGGAAAGTGGAATGAAATGAAGGGTGTGTATCCTATTGCGGAAATAAGGAAAGAAAAGCAAGAAGGAGATACGCAAATTTACATAAAATATTGCGATTCTAAATGGAAAGCGACCAAGCAAAAGAGTAGTTACAGCATTCTTCTTGTTCCTGCAAAAACGAAGGTGAAGAATAAAACCATAGATACCTATGAAATATATGTATATCGATTAAAAGATTATGTGTCTATGTTCCACCAAAAGAAAAACGTAGAATTGTTTCATATGCAGTTTTCGGACTATTATGAAAAAATGGAGGATTAGCATGAAAGAGAGAAAAGGATTGCTGTTAAGTGTAGGTACACCATCTATACTATTGGTTTTACTTGTGTTTGTGCTGTCTGTGTTTGCCTTGTTGTCTATTCGCGCATCTGCAAATGAGCAGAAATTAGCAGATAAAACAGCAAAATCCGTAAAAGAATATTATGCGGCAGATGCAAAGGCAGAGTATGCACTGGGCTATATAGACAGTGTGTTAGAAAGTGCAAAGATCTCTAATTTGAAAACGGAACTATTAAACATGAAAAATAGTAACGAAGAGAACTTAAAAGGACTAAAGGATTTAAAAGTCACAATAAAATCTTCTGGTGACTTTCAAGCAAAAAAGACACAAGAGGTAGTGGCAGAGGTAAGTTTTGCATTTCCAGTAAAAGAGAAAGAAACGTTGTGTGTGGCATTACAAGTATTGGCAGATAGGACTTATAAAATAACAGAATGGAAGGTTTCCATGGAAAAATTGGGTGAATATGACTCAAATTATGACGTAGAATTATGGGACGGACAGGTTGATGTAGAGGAGTGATAAAAATGGTGTTTGAAGAAATGCTTTCCAGTGCGGTAAAACAAGAAGCATCGGATATATTTTTGGTAGTTGGGCAACCAGTATCCTTTAAGATAGACGGAGTAATTGAAAAGCAGGAAGAAGAGTCCTTAAAACCAGACCAGGTAAAAGAACTTGTGGATCAAATGTATGAAATGGCACAACGAGATACAAGTAACCGAAGAAATGGGGATGATGACTTTTCTATTTCTCTGGCAAGTGTAGGACGTTTTCGTGTAAATATATTTAAACAGCGAGGAAGTTGGAGTGCAGTTCTTCGAGTAGTAGCATTTGATTTGCCAGACGTTTCTAAAATGGGAATTCCTCAGACCGTACTGGATTTGGGACAAAAAAAGAAGGGCATGATTTTGGTTACGGGGCCTGCGGGAAGTGGAAAAAGTACCACATTGGCATATATTATTGATCAGATTAATCGAACCAGAAATTGTCACATTCTGACCTTGGAAGATCCGATTGAATTTTTGCATACCCATACAAAGAGTATTGTCAGTCAAAGGGAAATTGGAATCGACAGTAGCAATTATACAAGAGCATTGAAGGCAGCCTTGCGTGAAGCACCGGATGTAATTTTAATCGGAGAAATGAGGGATTTGGAAACCATAGAGATTGCCATGACAGCGGCAGAAACGGGACATTTAGTATTATCCAGTCTGCATACAGTTGGTGCGGCAAATACGATAGACCGTATTATTGATGTATTTCCGCCAGAACAGCAACAGCAGATTCGGGTGCAGCTTGCAATGGTGTTACAATCCGTTGTGTCGCAACAATTGTTGCCTAGTAAAAGTGGAAAAATGGTTCCAGCATTTGAAATCATGCATGTAAACACAGCTATTCAAAATTTGATTCGGGATGGAAAAGTGCATCAGATTAGCTCTACCATTGCTACTCGCGCCAGTGAAGGCATGGTAAGCATGGATAAAAGTTTGCTAAATCTCTATCAAAGAGGAGAGATTGATGAATTGACGGTTTTGAGTAGTTGTCTAAATGTTGATGTGATGGAGAGAGAGTTGAAGAATGTAAAATTATAATTTACTCTATATCGTGTATGATAAATGAAAGCGGAAATATCCAAAGTAATTCATGCATAAACATCCCTCCTGATAAAAACGGCTGTATGATTTTGTATGCGATAAAAGTAAATAATGGTGTTAGTCTAATATAGGAGCTAAAAAAATAATCTTAGCAGTAGTTTTCTTATAAAGAATACATTATAATATATACTTGTAGACATGCTTTGTGGGAATAGGTAAAGCTCATAAAGGAACTTTTATTATGTTTACAGTAATTTTATATGTCAGGGAAAAAATCGCAAGCATGAGACAAAAAGGGAGGAAAATAAAGTGCGAAAAAAATGGCTATGTAAAGTATTAGCAGGAACAACAATTGTAGTATCTATCTTTGGACAGATTCCAGGAAGTCCAATTAATGCTGCAAAGAAACTTACGGTATCAGTAAAGAGTATCTCCATGAAGGTAGGAGATAAGAAACTTGTAAAAACAAACAAGAATGCAACATTTACCATCACAGGTAAAAAGGTTGTTTCATTAACGAACAAAAAGAAAAGACAGTGTACAGTTGTGGGGAAAAAAGTGGGAAACTGTACCTTAAAAATCAAAGCAGGAAAAACAGTTAAAACGATAAAAATTAAGATAACAAAGAAAAAGGTAGTAACAACCCCACAGCCTACAAAGCAGCCAGTGAGTACAGAAGTACCAACGGTAGCACCAACACAAACACCAGAGGTTACCTCTGCGGGTGCTGTAACAGATACCAGTGCGGAACCAACCGTTGCTCCAAAGACAATGGAACCAAGTAGCACTCCTTTGATAACAAATACGGAGGTACCAACGGTAGCACCAATACAAACCGTTGAACCAACTGCTACGGTAGCACCAACACAGACACCACAGATCACGAAGCAACCAACCGCAGAACCAACAGTAACACCAGTAATCAGTGCTACACCGATCGTTAGTGCAACACCAGTAGTAACGGGAGAGCCAGATACGATTTTGCCTGATACCACAGAGGTTACTTCGGAGGCAGCAAAGGTTGTCAATCAGTTTGGATATCATTTGTGGGAGAAAAATGAAGATAAGAATATGATGATTTCTCCATATAGTATAGCAGAAGCAATGACGATGCTTGGAAATGCAGCAGAAGGAGAAACAAAGCAAGAAATTTTACAGACCATGGGTATTACAGATTTAGAGCAGTGGAATAAACAAATGCAGGAACTACATAAAGTAGGCACAACAAGCGATGAACAACAATTGCATATTGCAAATAGCGTTTGGAAAAATGATTCGACATATTCCTTTGATAGTGAAATTCAGAAAAACTACATCGAAAAATTAAAAAATTGTTATGCCGCAGAAGAAAAGTCAATGGACTTTACAAATGGAAATCCAAAAGATCAGATTAACCAATGGGTATCCAAAAATACAAATGGAAATATTCCAAGTATTTTAGATGAAGATGTGGACAGTAGTACCTACAGCATATTGGCAAATACTGTTTATTTTGATGCAAAGTGGTGGAATGAATATTTTACATCAATGTTGACAAAAAGAGAGCAGTTTTATGGAAAAGAAAAAACTACGAATGTAGATATGATGGCTTCCGATGGATTTCAATATGTAAAATACCTAAAGAGAGATGGTATTCAAATGGTAGAACTTGATTTTAAGGGAGATCAGTTTGTTATGGATGTATTGTTATCCGCAGATGAAAAGCAAACTACGCAGGAAGCTTTTCAGGCATTAACAGTAGAACAAAAAAATGTATTGTTTGATGGAATTAGTAAATTGAAAACTAGCCGTGTTAAGATGACTATGCCAAAATTTAAGTCCGAGTATAGTGCCAAGCATTTAAAAGAACAGTTGCAGAGTATGGGAATTAAGAAGGTGTTTGCAAAGGATAGTGCAAAACTTCCGGGTATACAGGGAAATAATAAAGAAAATGCTTATGTAGATACGGTATTGCATAAAACGGTTATAGATGTAAAAGAGGATGGTGTCAAAGCTTCCGCCGCAACGGTAGTACCAATCAAAGCGGGCTGTTCTCCAGAACAACCGAAATATATTGAGTATTGTGTAAATCGTCCATTTGTTTATGTCATACGTGATAAAAAGACAAATATGATTTATTTTATGGGTAGTATTGAACAGTTAGATGCTACGAATCTAACCCAATAGAAAAACATTAGATTGGCTTAGACAGGGTTAAAATAAGGATATATTTTAAGTTTTGCTTTTAGAGGTAAAGGCTAGAACTATAGCAACATAAAAAATAGAAACGCTTCTATATAATATGATAGATAGCGTTTCTATTTTTTTCGTATTCTATTTATTCGGCTGTTTCTGCATCTTCTGTTTCCTCTGCATCTGCATCAGGTACTTCGTTATGTACAGCAGTGACAGTAACAACAACCGTTTCAGGGTCTGTAATCAACTTAATATCTGGGTTGGATGCGATGTCCAAATCTTTTACGCAGATGGTATCGCCAACTTTCATTTCCCCTACATCAATCTTAACCTTGTCAACCAATGCCTTTGGTAATGCCTTAAATGCAACCTCAGTAAGACTTTCCTGAAGAACACCCTGTTGTACCTTATCATGATTTAACAAAATGACTTCTGCAACAGAATGTACCATTTCATTGCTTACCAATGCCTGAAAATCAATGCTGTCGATTTTCTTTGTAAGTGGGTTGAAAACAATCTCTTTTACCAATACATCGTAAGGTTTTCCGTCAACTTCCAACATGATCTGACTACCCTTGTTGTCTTTCTTTAAGAAAGTATCCACATCTTTTTGGTTCATCTTAACAGGAATGGATTGTTCGATTTCTCTACCAAACATATTTCCGATGACGTAACCTTCTCTTCTTAGTTTCTTTGCTTTGACATCCATGCTTCTTTTTTCAGCTTTTAAAGTATCCATTTTATCTCTTCCTCCAAAAAATCTGATTTGCTTAGCAGCCTTCAACAAAGAGGTTTTGTTAAGTATTAAGTTTTTGTTTACGTTTGTTAATATAGTCCCATTATTTCAAAATGTCAAGGGGTATTGTCAGAAAAAATGTGTTTTTTGTGTGAATTGTGTGTCATTAACCGGGATGAACGGATACATTGCTTCTGACAAATTATGCGGATTCGATTTCGTAGGTAAATCCGGCATCTGTAATTGTTTTGAGGGTACCTTGGATGCTTTGCCCTCCCTCGGTCAGGTAGCCGGAAGCAAAAATGGAATCCACAATGCTCAGGAGTTTCTTTTCTTCGCCTTTAAAATAAACCTCTCGACCGGCGGCACAACGGATATCTGATTTTGGAACCATAAGTCTGGCAAGGCAGAGAACCTTCAAACAGTATTCTGTGGTCAGACCAGAAGTGTTAGTATCTCCAAGAGGCGTTCCTTTAATAGGCAACAGAAAATTGATTGGAAGAGCTTCTGGCTGAATCTCTCGTAATTCCAAAAGCATATCTACGACATCTTCTTTGCTTTCACCCATACCTACAATGCCACCACTACAAATTTCAAATCCCAGTCGTTGCAGCATATGGATATTGTCTATACGTTGTTCAAAGGTATGTGTAGAGCAAATGTTGTGATAAAAGGAACGGCTGCTGTTTAAGTTATGATTAATACGGTCAAGTCCGGCATCTTTAAGCATTTTTGCTTGCTTTTCGGTTAGAAATCCGATGGAACAGCAAAGATGTGTTCCGTGTTCTTTCATTTTGCGAATGCGGCGTGCCAGTTCCTCAATCTCCTGATCGGTGAATTTCATACCGCTTAAACCAATACAATGTCTTGACAAATGATGTTCATTGACGAAGTCGTTATTATGATATAATTTATTTTCATCGACCCATTTGTATTTTTCAATCTCTGCAGTGGAACGACAGGACTGCGCACAGTAAGCACAATCCTGCGAGCAGTTTCCGCTTCGTGCATTGGTCAGAATGTGGATGCTGACACGATTTCCCTTGTATTTATAACGTAATGCAGATGCACGGTCAATTAACTCTTGAAGCGCATCATCCGGTGTGTTTAAAATTGCAATAGCATCCTCTCTGGAAAGAGTAGGAGCAGTCTTTTTATCATCTATTATATTCATAATAATCCTCATTTCTGCGCATATAGTTTGCACTATAAGATATTTTATCATTTACAATTTCTACTGTAACACAGATAAAAACATATTGTCAACTAGAGACAAAAAAAGGTTTACAAACAATATAACAATTCGTTACTGTTCGATAGCAAGCACAATGATGCAAGGTTCTCCAAAAGAAAAAGAGTATTGGGCTACAGAGACTCGTTGGATGTTATGCTCCCTCCAACAATAAAATCGTTGAGATACTAAGAAGTTATCCAGAAATTCAAATGGTGTATATATAAAAGTGATGATAGGATTGCAGAAAGTGAAAGATTGGTGTTAAAATATAATCTAGAATAGATTTCATGCATAATTGTATGATAATCATTGTGTAGAATAGAGGAGATAAGATATGGCAATATTTATCATACCATCTGTCTTTTCAGTGCTTATGATAGTGAGTGGAATTTTAGCATGGAAATGGCCGATGCCTTGGGAGAAAGATAACAGGCAACGCTATTCCTATCCACATTATGAGGGAAAATTAGCACAGAAAGACAAAGATACTTGGGAAATGTCCCAGCATTTTTTTGGAAAAGTACAATTTTTCATGGGGTTGGTCCACATTTTTTTAGAGATACCAGAAGTAATGCTTATGAAAAAATGGTGCGAGAATTGGAAATCAGAAGATGTAACAATTCCCGCACTGTTATGTTTATGTGTACCGCCAATTTTGATGATTTTGCTTGGAAATGGCATTACAACGCTTTGGTTACGCCACTCAAAACTGTCTTAAATAGTTCGCAAGCAAATCAATCACTTTTGCACTTTCTGGTAGAAATGGTTCAAATACACTAAACGCATGTGTAAGTTTTTTGTTTTTTTCGAAATCTACCAGTTTGTGTTCTTTTCCTGCATTTTTCAATGCCTTTTCAAAATGAATTGTGTAATTTCTTAAATAATCATCTTGACTTGTTACCAGCCATGCTGGTGCAAGTGCCTGAATCAGTTCAGGATTTTCTGGATTGACATATTTGCCAAAAGGAGTCTTTTTATAATTTTTCCCATATAAATATTTGGGAAGAAATATGCCGATTTTGTCAAAGTTTGCGGTATAAAACATGCCACTAATTAGTCCAAGGGCATTCACCTGTAAGTCGGATGGCTGCACTCCTGCCGCTTGTGCAATGGTTTGACTGTTTTGGATTGCATTGGTATAAGTAATCAGACAGGCACCCCCACTATCGCCTACCATGTATACATGAGATAGATCGCCCCCATCTTCAACGGCATGTTTTTTTACAAAATCCATTGCGGCAAATACATCCTGAAATTGATCAAAAATCATACAGTCTGGAACAAGTCTATATTCGATACTGTACACAAGAAATCCCTTTTTGCAGAGTAAAGCGCAAAAGTATTTGTTAAACTTTTTGTTTCCAAGGAGAAGACCGCCTCCATGGACGTTGATAATGACTGGTAAGACCTGTCCATCCATCTGTTTCGGACGATAGAGATCCAGCCGATGGGCTTTATCATCAGACGTATACTGTATATTTTCTGTACACGTTACACCATCTGGAAATGTAAATTTACGCTCTCTTTCTACACAGGATTTTTCAAAATCACGCCGTTGTTTATAAAATTGTTTGGTTATTATATTTTTCATTTGTACCCCTCTAATTAAGAAATGCAAGCGAATAAAGCTTGTCGTTTTTATACTACTATGTTTTATTATAGCATTTTCCTTCTATAATAAAAATCAATATTTTTGAGCTAATTTGTGTATTGTTGCACTTTATGGTTACTATTCACAGTAATACTTTATGAATGTTCTTGATTGAATTACTATATTTTGCCAATGAAACTTCTTAACAGTTACATTTTGTCAATATCTCCGCCTACTATGCGAAACAGTTAGAGTTTGCTGGCACACATGCAGGAAGAACCAAAAAACACTGGGATTGACTGGTTGACAAGTCCTTTTTTCAAAAGTAAAATTAGGGGTAGAGCGAATCAGAAGGAGGATAAAATATGAGAATCGGAATTTTAGGATATGGAAATCTTGGTAGAGGAATAGAGTGTGCAATTAAGCAGAATCAAGACATGGAATTAGTTGCAGTATTTACCAGACGTGCACCAGAAAGTGTGTCAATTTTAACAGAGACTGCAACTGTTTGCTCAGTTGCAGATGTAGAGCAGTGGAAGGATAAAATTGATGTTATGATTCTTTGTGGTGGTAGTGCAACAGATTTGCCAGAACAAACACCAAAGTATGCGCAATTGTTTAATGTCGTAGATAGTTTTGACACTCATGCCAGAATTCCAGAACATTTTGAGAATGTAGATGCAGCAGCGAAGAAAAGTGGACATGTTGGAATTATTTCAGTAGGTTGGGACCCAGGAATGTTCTCTTTGAATCGTATGTATGCCAATGCCATTTTGCCAGAAGGATGCGATTACACATTCTGGGGAAAAGGTGTCAGCCAGGGACATTCTGATGCAATCCGTCGTGTAGAAGGTGTGAAAGATGGAAAGCAGTATACAATTCCGGTAGAAGCAGCACTGGAAGCAGTGAGAAATGGAGAAAATCCAGAGCTTACTACAAGACAGAAGCATACGAGAGAATGCTTTGTTGTTTTGGAGGAAGGCGCAGATGCTGCAAAGGTAGAAGAAACAATCAAAAATATGCCAAATTATTTTGCAGATTATGACACTACCGTTCATTTTATCAGTGAGGAAGAATTAAAGGCAAATCACAGTGGTATTCCACATGGTGGTTTTGTAATCCGTTCTGGAAAGACAGGTTGGGAGCAGGAGCATAATCATGTGATTGAGTATAGCTTGAAACTTGACTCAAATCCAGAATTTACAGCTAGTGTTATTGTAGCTTATGCAAGAGCAGCATTTCGATTATATAAAGAAGGTCAGAACGGCTGCAAGACAGTATTTGATATTGCACCAGCATATTTGAGCGCGAAAGATGGTGCTGAATTGCGTAAGAATCTTTTGTAAAAAAGAACTTAGATGGTTAATGGTTCACAGATTAGTGAATGGTAACTTTAGATGAAAAAACGAACGACCATATAAGAGTGGTATTTATCACTCTTATGTGGTCGTTTGTTGTATCCCGTTGCGTAAATGGAGGGGGAGGTAAGTTGTTTTTATAATAATAGTTGTAGCATTAGTGGAAAAAAGTAACATATCACGAACATATTTTTGGATTTAAAAAGTAATATTGACAATATCAATTTTTACATGGTAAGATAGTGAGGTTTAAACAAATAATTGTTAGATTATATACAGAAAACGATAGCTATTAATTACATTACTGAAAAGTGGTTGTAAGATAGGCAAAAAGCTGATAAAGTGACGGGGAATTTTATTATTTGTTTTTAATGAGTTCTCTGTTATTTTTTCATTGAAAGGAAAAATCGAGAGTGATGAAAAACAAAAAAATATTTGCAGTCGTATTGATTATGATAACGATTTTGGTCAGCAGTGGATGTAACGAGAAAAAACAAGAACACAAGGCTCATACAGAAGAGAAAACAAAAATGGAATATTGTTCCACAGTAAAAGTGAAGGAACAAGAGGAAGTTATGTATGATGTGTATAATGAAAGATTAGGAAGTTATGATATTGCTTCTAATAAATATCAGTATTTTTACGAGACGGATGGGGTATTTGCATATAAGACCGCGGGGAGTTTTGAAATGTATGCAGTAGGATCTTCCAATTATAATTATTTCAGTATATTGAAAAGAAACAAAAAAGGCATTGAAAAAGTGATGGATATTGATCTGAAAGACTCTGTAACTCCTTGTGATAAATATAAGGGGGAATACTATTTTTTGTTAGAAAAGGATTCCCTACAGACAAATCGCTTGGATCGTAGTATTGTGAAATATAATGAAAAAGAGAATACATTAGAAGAGGTATTTGGGGTAAAGAATAAATATCTTATGCCAGGTATCTTTGTATCAGACAAGATGTATTATACGATTTACCAGAAAGAAAAAGATTGTTATGAATTGTATGCGTTGGATATGCATACGAATAAGAGTAAAAAAGTGCGTGATAATTTGCAGTCTGATGGAATTTATAACTATGAGGATACAATATTGGTACGAAATAAAGATAAAATTGAGGATTTGAAAGGGAATGTGTATTTCAAATTTAGGAATACTACTACTAGTATAGATTACATAAAGGAACGAAACGAGTTTATTCAGGTTTATCCAAATGAAAATGAAGACTTGCAGTATGATGTATGGAATCTGAAAAAAAAGAAAATGGTGCTGACAAATACTTACTATCTGGGGCATAGTGTAGTGAATGGAAAACTTAGAATTTACACAGAAGATGGTTACCAAGATTGTGAGTAGTTATAGAGAGAATAGGAATGGGTTACATGATAGAATTAACGGATGTGTGTTATGAAACAGAAAATCAAGGTATCTTTGCACATGTAAATTATCGATTTAAAAAAGGCATGTATATTGTACAAGGAGAAAGTGGAATAGGGAAAACTACCTTGCTTAATATGATTTATGGTTATAAAAAGCCGTTATCAGGAAGTATACATGTGCAAGAAGGTATCAAAATGCGGTATTTGTTTCAGGAAGATATGATTTTTCAAAATCTAACACTATTGGAAAACTTTATTATAAAATGTAATGCAATCGGGACTGTGGAAAACAGAATGGAGAAGATTCAAACATTGTGTATGCAATATGGAATAAAAGATAAATTAAACTGCCGGGTTAGTACTCTTTCCGGTGGGGAAAAAAAGCGTGCACAGATTGCCATGCTTGGCTTAGAGGAGTTTGACGTGCTTTTGTTGGATGAACCCATTGCAAATTTAGATAAAAAAAATAGTAATAGCATCATACAATTGCTATTGGAAATGACGGAAAAAACGATTATCATTGTTAGTCATCAGAAGATAGAATTAGCAGATAAACGTGCGAAATGGATAAGGATAAAGGATAAAAAATTATATGAAGTCGAGAATTCATGAAACAAGAAAATTAATCTTAAAGAAAACCAGTAATTATCTAAGAAATTCGATTCTTATGTTTATGTTGACGATTATATGTTTCCTATATGGATGTATGTTTTATGTGAGCAATCAACAAAATACCAAGCACAATTTTATTACCAATGAAAATGTACATATGATTCAAATTACAGGAAAAATAGAGTCAGACAAGTATAAGGCGATTTCACAGAAGGATATTGATAAAATTCAAAAAGTAATAAAAGAGAAAAATATTAGTGTAAATGAAATACCAATCTATAAGATGACAGGTATAAGCAGTGGGGATGAATATGAGCCAATGTGCATTTATGGTGTAGATCCTCAAAAGGCAAAGTATGTTTGTAATACATCTATGAAAGCCAATGTGCTTTATATTAGAGAGGATTATGCTCAGGATAAAATGAGTCTAAACATTCAAGAGATACAGGAGGACGAGGATGGAAATTTACATTCGGACAAGGTAACTAGTAAAAAATATAAAGTTAGTAATGTTTTAAAATCGAGAACCACCTCTGCGATAATTGATATGGAGGATGAGCAATTTATAGATTATGCTTACGTTACTATGGATACATTTCAAAGTATGCAACAGATTATGTCTACAGATAAGACAGAGAATGTTTACAATTCGCTAGAAGCTATTTATGTGGATGTGAGAAGTGTTTATGAGGTAGACCAGTGTGCGAAATTGTTGGAGGAGAAAGGATATCTTATTGATTATACATTCGATGATTTTGATGCAATGAGTACAACGATTAAAAATTCAACACTTTTTTTGAATTTGCTATTAATCATTATGGTATTTTCTTCTTCGATAAATTTACTATTATCTTTTTGTGATTATTTGAAATTGCAGCAAAAGGATGTAGGAATTTTGAAATATTATGGATTTTCAATTCCTGATGTGATGAAGGTTTATCGAGGAAATATTAATGGAATTTTTGGCGTATGTGAGTTGATTGCAGCAATAGCGTGTGTGATTATGGGTATGATGTTTCACTTGAAAAATTGGTGGTTCGTATCAGGGCAAATGCTAATAATTGTGACGATAGGAATGTTATTTCTTCGTTTTATTGTGAATCAAATGATCCTAAAGAAAATTGTAACAAAGGATGTTTTAACCTTGGTTAAGGATACAAAGGAATTTGAGTAAAGAACGAACGACCATACAAGGGTGGTGCTACTCTTGTGTGGTCGTTTTGTGTTATAATGGTTGAGTGAGTAGCAATAGATTGGAAATTTTCTAGGACACTGTAACCATGCCTATAGCTAAGGTGTGCCTACTAAATAATAATAAAATAGAGATTTCAAGGAGGAAAAATAATGTATTATGTACCAGATGAAACAGAACGTTGCGGATATTATGAATGTGAAAATTGCGGAAGCAGATTTTTGGATATAAAAATAGGACCTTCTCTGGTTTGCCCATTTTGCGGGGAGCAACCAGATATGGAAATTGGTCCTGATGAAGAGATGCCAGTAATAAAGGAAGATGCAAAATTGGTAAAAATGCTTCAGGGAACGGAAGAGATTGCACAGTATGACCAGCTTTTGAGTCTGGCGGTTACAGGTGGCGATTATAACTGGATTTAGAGATTTCAGTTTCCTCTTGTATAAACATTAAGGAAAAACCACCAAATAAAAGCAAGCAGGAAATCCATATGGTGTGCATTCCCAAAAACAGAATAAAATAACTTCCCAAACCTGCACCTAAAGCAAACAGAAGGATGATTGCAAAATAATGGAGGGATTTGTAAAGCGTTTGTTTATTGTGTGTTTGTCTATAAGAACACAAAGCTTCCATACCGCTTCGAATGTTTCCAATGCACATTGTACTGGCAAATGCGTAGCTGTCAACTTTTCGGAACGATTGTACTTGCATGGCACAGGAGAAGGAAACCAGTGCATTGGCAATTAAGTTTAGTCTGTCTGGAATAAATCCAACGATAAACAGTAATAGCAATTCTAGGATTAAAACAATCTGTCTCCAGTGGAAACGTTCAACATTTTGAAAGGATTGTCGGATGCGTATTGCGACGGCTACCCCAAGCGAAAAAAATAAAAGCGGTACAAAATAGTGAATAGCGCGGTTCCAGTTATGGTCAAATATGTTTTGGCTTAAAAGCACAATATTTCCCGTTTGTGCATTTGCAAAGACATGTCCTCGTGCAATGTAGGTGTAAACATCCTGCAAACCGCCGGATATGGATAATAAGGCAGCAGTAAGAAAGGATTCAGACATTTGCCTATTTGGATGATGGTAAAAACTTGTGAATTTCATAGTGCCTCCTAAATAATTAAGATTTAATAGCCATGAGGTATCTTTCCTATTTTTTGACAGGCGTTCTTTGGATTTTGCATAGTATTGATTTTATAAGCAAGTCCTTACCCAACATTTATTGGTCTGCGCAATAGAAGTGGAGGACTTCTTTAATAGTGTTAAATTAGGTACAGTATCGAAACGTCTTATCTGTAAGAATTCGAGCAAATATAAGCCCCAAAGGTAATGCCAAAATAATAAGTAATGCAGATGCAAGCCATGAAGCTGCGGAAGTTAAATTCATAATGCCTAGGTTGTAAAATCCCTTATACAGATACAATCCTGGGACCATGATTACAACAGAGGGCACAGTAATAGAGATTCTTGGATAGCCGACCACACCTTTAAGCGTAGAAGCAAGGATACCTGCAATAAATGCACCAATAGCGGCAGCGGCAGCAGGTGGAAAAGCGCATAGGTCAATCAATTCTAGTCGAATTGTATTGGACGCAGCACCTATGATACCAGAAGCAATGGCAAGTGGGACGGGACTGTTAAACATAATAGAAAATCCAAAAACCCCACAAAAGCTGGCAAGTAAACGAAATAAAATCCATTGCCATAAAGCAAGATTTAATGGAAGAAAAGAGATTGGTTTAAGTCCAAGCAACATAGCAAGTATCCAGGCAGTCATAGTGGAAACTGTTACGATAATCAATGAATACATAAATCGCTCTGAACCAGAACGCATATCCAGTTTAGCAAGGTCGATTCCACTGGTTATAAAAGGAAAACCTGGAATAATAAACAGCATAGAGCAAATGTATCCAGCTTCATGTTGTAGTTGTACGGAAAAGGCAAACTCTAATAATTTTAGTAAAAGGGTATAACTGAGACAAGCAGCAGATACGGACGAAATAATACATAAAAACAAAGTAAAGTGATGTTTGGAAAGCTTGCATCTAATATAGTTTCCGATTCCTGCTCCGACAAAAGCACATAGCATTTCTACGATGCCGCCACCAAGAAGAAAGGTGAAGGCACCACATGCCAATGCAGCAGAAATAGCTAATATAAATGGAGAGGAAAGCCCATGAATTTTTTCGATTTCATCTAATGCGGAGTGGATTTCTTCACAACTTTCCGTAAGTTTTGTTTTGGAAAAATGAGCTACAAACTTTTCTAGTCGATTGAGCTGTGAAGTGTTTACACCTGTATTTGTCAGACAGAGAGATTGGCTAAAACTGTTATTCCCATCAAAACAGGTATAGTTAATAGACATAAGCCCAATATCAACGGTACAAGTGATATTCATAAGTTCAGACAGTTCGTTCATGGAACTGCGAACACGCCAGGCTCCTGTTCCACAGGAAAGCATCATAATACCAACCCTTCCGACTACAGATGCTTTTGCGGACAGGCTTGCTTTCGTAATGGGAGTATGATCTGCGGAATCGGCGTATTCATGCCAGAGGACATCCATATGATTTTTTTTAATGTTTGTTTGGGGTTTGGTGCTTTTCATAGTATCCCTCATTTCCATTATAGGTCCAGACTGTCATTTCCGGCAGTCTTTATCATTTCTTCACGACATGACAGTACCAGTCCATCTATTGCAGTAAGGTGGTGAAGCATTTTATTTTCAAATTGGTGGATTGGTAAGAGAACACCTAGTTCATCAAAAGATTTCCCAGATTTTGTACCTGTTTCCTGTCCATAGAACACAATAGCAGAAAATGCTTCTTTTTGTATTTTGTGAAAAGTAGACCAGATCATATCATATGCCTGCGCTTCTGTTAAATTCAGTTTTTTGGTATCGGGTAAAGCATATAAGATAAATATGCCCCTTTCTTTGTTTTCTTTTTTTTCACAGATATTCACAGAATCGGTATAATAGCGGACAAGGTCGTATCCGTCTGCCAAATATAATTTTGAGCGAGGAGCGGCAGTGTGTGCCTTGTAGACTTCGTAAAATTTTTTATATTCATGTTTTGAGACCAGTTTCTTTTTAGACTCCAAAAGGTTTCCCTCCACATCTGTAAGAAGAACCGGGTTTTCTCCAGATTTTCCGTGAAAACGTTTTGGAATTAAGTAAGCTTCCTTTAGTAGGTCAAACATACTGCGGTTGCATAGTTCCAGCAATAATGCACTGACATCTCCGTTTTTGTATGCATGAAGTAGAACTTCTGCAAAATGATGTGGATCTGGGTCAATGTACATATTGTCATCGCATAAATGATCATAAAATGTCTCAAGAAGTCTTTCGCAGGATTTATCTGAGGAAAGGATTCTTGAAAATATCTTTTCAACTTCTTCTTCTCTTGGTAGTACTAATGACATAAGATCATCTCCCTATATTTTGTTACTTATTTTTTTACATGTATTTCCTGATTGCAGTAAATACATCTATATTTTTTGGATACGGACATCCGAAATATATGGTCGCAATTGGTTTCAATACTTGTAATACAACGTGGGTTTTCACATCGAATTACATTTTTAAGTTCCATTGGAGGAATGGGATGAAATTTTTTCACCACTTTTCCGTCTTTGATCGAAATCAGTGTGATATTTTCATCCAAATAACCTAAAATATCCAGTCGGGGAAGCTTGTCTGCCCCTTCTATTTTAATCAGGTCTTTTTTGCCGTACTTTTGGCTTTTTACATATTGTAGAAGGGCAATAGATTGATCCATGGCTTCAAGATGCAAAAGGCGATAAATATCCATGCCCTTTCCCGCAGTGATATGGTCAATGACAATTCCATTTTGAATGGATTCTATATTAAGCATTCTCAAATACCTCCTCTCCCGTTGTAGGGTCTGGAATACCTAGTAGTGCCATGATAAGTGCCATGCGGACATAAACACCATTTTGCACCTGATCAAAATAGGCGGCACGTTTATCCTCATCTACGTCAAGAGAAATTTCATCTACTCTTGGTAATGGATGTAGAACGGGCATATCGGACGGAGCAAGTTGCAGCTTTTTTCTTGTTAGCATATAACTGCCCTTTAGGCGAATATAATCTTCCTCATTGAAGAAACGCTCTTTTTGTACTCGTGTCATATACAAGACATCCAGTTTTGGTAAGGTATCTTCCAAACTACTTACTTCATGATAAGTAGCATTGACAGGATGTAAAGTATCCGTAATAAGATAGTCTGGTACACGAAGCTCGTCTGGGGAAATGAAATAAAATTGATTTCCTGGATAGCGAACAAGACTGTTTACAAGGGAGTGGACAGTTCGACCAAACTTTAAATCTCCGCAAAATCCAATAGTAAGATGGTCTAAGCGGCCTTTCTTTTGCCGAATCGTCATCATATCAATTAGTGTCTGGGTGGGATGATTATGCCCGCCGTCTCCTGCGTTGATAACTGGTACTTTTGCATACATAGAGGCACGAAGTGGAGCGCCTTCCTTTGGGTGGCGCATTGCAATAATATCAGCGTAACAGCTTACTACACGAGCCGTGTCTGCAACGGTTTCTCCTTTGGTAGCACTGGATTGTTCAGCACCAGCAAATCCTAAGGTTTGCCCGCCAAGATTTAACATGGCGGCCTCAAAAGAAAGGCGTGTTCTTGTACTGGGTTCATAAAAAAGAGTTGCGAGTTTTTTCCCGTCTGCAACATGGGAATACTCGGAGGGCCGCATCAAGATGCGATCTGCCAAATCTAAAACGTTACAGGTTTCTTCCAAGGTGAAATCCAATGGATCAATTAAGTGTCTCATAGCCTTTCTTCCTTTACTTTTTAATCTTCTTATCTAAAGTGATTATAATTTGACATTTGTGATAAGTAAAATGTATTATTGATATAGTAGAAATAAGTATTTGATATAGTGGGGAAAGGGTTTATGAATGTAAATTTTGAATACTATAGAATTTTTTATTATGTGGCAAAATACAGCAATTTTACAAAGGCAGCCCATGCATTAAATAGTAGTCAGCCGAATGTTACGCGAGCCATGAATTGTTTGGAGCATGAATTGAATTGTACCTTATTTATCCGAACAAATCGAGGAGTTTGTTTAACACCTGAAGGTGAAATGCTTTATACCAAAGTTTCAGCAGCTATAATGCAGATTCAACAGGCAGAGGAGGAATTGTCTGAAAGTGTGGGCTTAGAACATGGTAGTGTTTCGATTGGTGCCAGTGAAACGGCTTTGAATATATATTTGCTGGACCGTCTGAAAAAGTTTCATATGGAATATCCAGGTGTTCGGTTAAAAATCTGTAATCATTCTACCCCGCAGGCAATTCGTTCTGTGCGTAGTGGAGAGATTGATTTTGCGGTAGTTACAACGCCAACCAATTTGGGGGCAGAGTTAAAAGAGATAAAACTTCAGGAGTTTCAGGAAATTTTAATCGGAGGAAAAACCTTTGCCGCACTTGCAGATAGAATGTTATCGGTTAAAGATTTGAAGGAATTTCCATTGATTTGTCTGGGAAAGGAAACAACAACCTATCATTTTTATTCGCAGCTATTTCAATCCTATGGAATAGAATTGATACCCGATACGGAGGCGGCTACAACGGATCAGGTGTTGCCATTGGTAAAAAGTGAGCTTGGCTTAGCATTTCTACCGGAAAAAATGGCACAGGAGGCAATCAAAAGGCGTGAGATTGTTTTGCTTACATTAAAAGAGAAGATTCCCGATCGGTATGTATGTATGGTGTATGATTCCAAACGCCCTATGAGTGTGGCAGCACAGAAATTAAAAAAGATACTATTAGAAGAAGAGAAAAAAGAAAGCAGGTGAAAATAGAATATGACATTACAACAATTAAAATATGTAATAATGGTAGCAGAGACTGGAACCATTACGGAGGCCGCAAATCGACTGTATATTTCCCAACCCAGTCTTACCAACGCAATCCATGAGTTGGAGAAGGAAATGAATCTTGTTATCTTTAACAGAACCAATAAAGGCATCAGTTTGTCCAAAGAAGGGGATGATTTTTTAGGATATGCAAGACAGGTGTTGGAGCAGGCGGCAATACTTGAGGATAAATTTAAAGGAAAAAGTGGCGGGAAAAAACAGTTTTGTGTATCTACCCAACACTATTCTTTTGCGGTAAATGCATTTGTAGATTTAATTAAGGAATATGGACAGGAGGAGTATGATTTCAGCTTACGGGAAACACAGACCTATGAAATAATAGAGGATGTAGCACGCATGAAAAGCGAAATAGGAATATTATTTCTAAATGATTTTAACGAAAAAGTGCTGTTGAAAATCTTAAAATCCCATGACTTGGAATTTCACCCCTTATTCGTTGCAAAGCCGCATGTATTTATCAGCAGGGTGCATCCGTTGGCAGAAAAAAAGGTAATTACAAATCAGGAATTGGAACAATTTCCATATCTTTCTTTTGAACAGGGGGAGCATAATTCCTTCTATTTTTCTGAAGAAATATTTTCTTCATCGGAACGTAAGAAAAATATCCGTGTAAGGGATCGGGCAACCTTGTTTAACCTACTAATTGGATTAAATGGGTATACGGTATGTAGTGGTGTAATTGATGAAAACCTAAATGGAAAAGATATTATAGCGGTACCCTTGGCAGATGAGAGTGATATGCGTATTGGTTATATTACACATAGAAAAGGAATGCGTAGCAGGCTGGGAGCTACCTATTTGGAAGTAATCAAAAAATATTTGGAGTAATCGGATTGTCCATAGTTTAAAACTATGGATAACCCTCATTTTTATGTATTTTGCAATAACCTCCATTCCATCTATAATGAGAACAATTACTATACATCTTATAATTAGTAGGTAATTGTAAAACTCTCAATAAACTATATTTCATTTGTACAAAAGTACTCAGAGTAAGTAGAGTTTCACAAGTACCTATTCAGAATTAGGAAATGGAGGAAATGAAATGAGCAAGTTACAGACACCTTTTCGATATGATTTTGTAGGAAGTTTTTTAAGACCACAAGCACTTAAAGATGCGAAGGTTGCATATAAAGATGGAAAAATCGATAAAGAAGAATTTGAATATATTGTAAATGAGGAAATCAAGAAGGTTGTAGCAAAACAAAAAGAACTTGGTTTTCATGTTATTACAGATGGAGAATTTAGAAGAACATTCTGGCATTTAGATTTTATGTGGGGATTTGAAGGCGTTGCACATGAAAACACAGGAAAGGGTGTACAGTTTAATGATGAACTGGCAGCTCTTGATGATACCTATCTTGTGGGTAAAGTTAAGGCAAAGGCACACCCATTTGTAGAATATTTTAAATATTTAAAGCAATTTGAAGATGAAAATACAGTAGCAAAGTATACAATTCCAGCACCAGCGCAGACATTTCAGCAGATGATTGTTCCAATGAATTTAGAAAATACAAGAAAGTATTATGCTACAAATGAAGAATTGATACAGGATATTGGTGTGGCATATCAGGAAGTAATCAAACAATTTTATGATGCAGGATGCCGTAACCTTCAGTTTGATGATTGTACTTGGGGTGCAGTCGTTGGGGATGCTGCAAAGCAGAGATACCAGGCACTTGGAATTGATATAGAAGATGTAAAGGCACAGCTTCTTGCAGTAAATAATCTTGCATTGGAAGGAAAACCAGAGGATATGGTTATTACATCACATATTTGTAGAGGAAATTATCATTCTACATTCTTTACAAGCGGACCATATGATACTGTTGCAGATTATGTATTTGCAAAGGAAAATGTAGATGCATTGTTCTTAGAGTATGATGATGAAAGATCAGGTGGTTTTGCTCCACTAGCAAAAGTTTCACCAGATAAAAAGGTTGTTTTGGGATTGATTACTACAAAATCACCTGTATTAGAAGATAAGGAAAAAGTGATTGCAAGAATTCATGAGGCAGCAAAATATGTTCCTTTAGACAGATTATATTTAAGCCCTCAGTGCGGTTTTGCATCTTGTGAAATCGGTAATAAGATTACGGAAGAAGAACAATGGGCAAAATTGAAATTAGTAAAGGAAATCGCCGAGGAAGTTTGGGGCAAATAAAAAGAAATAAAAAAATGAGCTGAAATGTAATAAGAGGCATTTCAGCTCATTTTTTTATCTACAAGAAACAATAGAGCAAAACGCTTCATTTTATTTTTGTAATGGTTATTTGTAGCATTTCTTGCATTTGCGAAGTCCCAGTGATTTCGCATGCTTTAACGTAGACTTATAGTATGTACCGTTTCCACATTTCCTTTTGTGGTAGCATTCCCCTGTTCTGGTAATGTAAACTGTTTTCGATTTCTTTTTGGCATCGATTTTTGTTATGCTTGTTACCGTAAGTTGTCCGTTATCAGCAGTTTGAAGTTGCATAGGAGCACATACTCCAAGTAATAAGGTTAGACATACAGCTAAAAATCTTGTTCTGATTTTCTTCATAAAACCATCGTCCTTTCATAAGAAATTCTAATATTTTATTACAGTTTTCTTATAACATATTATATAACATATACCTTTATTTTGCAAGGATGGTACAATAATAGAAATGAGAATATATGACTTGCCAGAAAATAAATAATAAATTATAATAAATAATTATAGTACAGTGAGGAGTGATAAATAATGAAATGTAATTATTGCGGAGCGGAAATTAGTAATAACAGTAAATTCTGTGAATTTTGTGGTGGACAGGTATCCTTGGAAGTACGAAGAGAACAGGAGCAGCTTAATAAGGCAGGATGTCCGAGATGCGGAAGTACAAATATATCTTTTAGTCGTGAAAAACAGGGGGAAATAAAAGGGAAAAATAGTGTGAATGTTGTTAGGGTAACCGTAGGATTATGTAGAGACTGTGGACATACTTGGAATACTGCTGGTCATATAAAAGAAAATACGGTTAAGAATAATATGATTTGGTGGGTCCTTGGATGGATATTTTTCTTCCCAGCACCAGTTATGATACTTATTTGGAGAGAAAAGTCAAAGCTAAGTCTTAAGGTTAAAATTGGTTTAACAGTTGCATTTTGGATAGTGGTTTTAGTAATCGGAGCATTCTCAAATTCGGATGAATCAGAACCAAAGAATAATACATCTACGGAAAGTGCTTATACATATAAAGAACAGGCTCATAGCATAGTGTTATGAGCCTGTTCTTGCATGAGGTGCGGAGAGTAAGCTTCGTAGCTCGTAGGCAAATAGTGCCAATTTTATATGAGCAAGTGGCAAGGGAGATTTCGAGTATCCTTGACAGTTGTAAGATAGGTGACTTTCAATATCTTCCAAATAGAAAATGCACCTAAAAATCACAAATTTTTTTTGTAGATTAGAGTTATAGGAATTGTCCCATTTCACCATAAAATCAAAAATGGGTTTCAGGGACTTCTCTAAGTCACTCAAGGTATATTCTACCCGTGGAGGGACATTTACATAAACGGTGTGGGGCATCAAATTGTGTAATTCGTAGTTACATACATAAGTATACAAAATATGCAGCATAGATCAGCAGCATAATAATCCCACAAGGTCTTCTTAGTTCTTTGGTTTTAATAGTACCCAGCCAAAGTACGATGCCACTAATAATAGCAATAGTGGTATCAATCATAAATTTGCTTTGGAATGGAACTGCACAAATCAGTGCGGTTGTTCCAATTACAAACAAAATGTTAAAGATATTGCTACCTACAATATTACCAATGGCAATATCAACATTTCCTTTTTTCGCTGCGGTAACAGATGTTACAAGTTCTGGAAGGGATGTACCAAATGCAACAATGGTAAGTCCTATAAATCTTTCGCTCATTCCAAAAAATCTTGCAATTTCAGATGCACCGTTAACTGCAAAATCGCTTCCCTTTACAACCATGATTCCGCCGATTAACATAAATAAAATACATTTCCACACTGGTATATCTTTTGCTTCCTCCTCTTCCGGTGCCTTACTTTTCTTTGACATTACAAAAAGATAGCCAAGGAATCCAAGAAATAAAATCCAGAATATGACACCTTCTATCAATGTTATTTTAGAACCGGAAATACCGAATAGTATCATTAAAATGGTGATTCCAGTCATAAATGGTATCTCATAGTATAGAGTAGATTTCTGAATTGCCACATTTGTAATAACCGCTGTAATACCAAGAATAATCAGGATATTTAATATATTGCTACCTACAACATTTCCGATAGTAATTCCCGCATTATTGTGTAATGCAGCCGTGATACTTACAGCAGCTTCCGGCATGCTGGTACCCATAGCCACAATAGTAAGGCCTATTATCAATTGGGGAATTCCCAGTTTTTTTGCCAGACTTGCAGCGCCTTCCACAAAACAATCTGCTCCCTTCACTAACAATAAAAAACCTAACAATAAAATTAAAACTTGTAAAATCATAATATTTGCCTCTTTCTTTAAAATATAATTGTTTCCTAGTATGTTTTGCCCACTTTTTTCAAATAAATCCTACAAATTGCAGAAACAGTTGGCTATTTTATAATATATATTCCATCTGTCTTTCCTTGGTTTTCAACCCCATCTTTTCATAAAATTTTTCAGCCGAAGTATTGCCAGACCATACATTCAGTGTGATTTCATAACAGCCCAAACGTTTTGCTTCATTCTATCTACCTCCATGTTTTTCGCTTTACGCTCATTTTTTTGGTTTCAAGGACTGTCTCCGCATGCAGGAAAACTTATGTGAGATCAGGTCTTTTGACTCTAGTATTATTAATTATAACGCATGTCAGTAAGATAAGAAAGTTTTTGTTTTGTATTGTATTTTAAATGTACGGGGATTTGCTATGTCGACACACCAATAGAATTTTTGAATGTAATATGGTAAAATAAAGAAAAAAGGGGGAAGGAGCAGGTGTCAATGGATAAACAGAATTTAGAACTTGCGGAACAAGAAAAAATTAAGAAAAGAGGAAAAGAAAATGATACATTCCGTAGCCATTTTAGGAGCAGGAGCAGTGGGTTCCTATCTCATTTGGGGAATTTCTTCCTTACATGATGTGGAATTAGGAGTTATTGCGGAGGGAGAAAGAGCAGAGCAAATTAAAAATGAGGGATGCCTTATCAATGACAAAGTGTATTATCCACAGGTATGGACACCAAAAGAAGCAAGAAAGGCAGATTTATTGGTGATTGCACTCAAATATAATGTGCTTTTGTCTGTTTTGCCAAGCATCAAAGAAGCAGTGGGAGAAAATACAATTGTCATGAGTTTGATGAACGGTGTGGACAGTGAAGAAAGGATTGCAAAAGAGGTAGGAAATTCGCATCTTTTATATTCTGTGATTAAGATAGCCTCTCATAAAGAGGGAAAGGGTTTTTATTTTGATCCAGACACAACAATAGGGATTATTTATGGAGAATTAGAGCCGCCGTACGATAGTGAGCGGGTGCAGGCAATAAAAGAACTCTTTGAAAGAACCCAAATACATTTTCGTGTAACGGAGTATATTCGGGAAGAAATGTGGAGTAAATATCGGTTAAATGTGTGCAACAACCTGCCACAGGCAATCTTGGGAGCAGGGGTTGGCTGTTATAGGGATAGTGTGCATATGAAAGCAATCAGTGATAAACTGAAAGAGGAGTTGGAGACAATCGCTTTGGCAAAGGGAATTGACTTGTCAAAGGTGGAAAATACTTATACACAGAGAAGCGCTGTGCCACCAAGTGCGAGATATTCCACCTTACAGGATTTGGATGCAGGACGCCAGACAGAAATTGAAATGTTTTCTGGAGCATTGGTACGCATGGGAAAGGAACTTGGCATCCCAACGCCGTATAATGAGTATACCTATCATATGATTAAAGCACTTGAGGAAAAGAATGAGGGCGTGTTTGATTATAATAAGGGGAATGAAGAACCTGTGATGTTTAAGTAAAAATTGAGGTTATTGTTCATCTGTCAGAGAGAAAAAGGTTATGCAACAGAAATGGTGGTATTTATAAGCGAAGTTTTGAGTTTGAAGGAGAGTTAGCGAATATCATTGAAAAATAAGGGGGCTGAATGGATATGAAATATACAGGTGTGCCAATGGGGATGTGGATGATTTTTCACAAATCTTTTAGAAAAAATCTCACAAAGGTTTTGAAATATGACGAGCAGGAAAGTAGAAAAATTGATGCGTTGGCAAAGAAAAAGTACAGAGAACTTATAGAGGGGCTTCCAGAGTTTGAGAAGGAAGATAGCTTCAAGAAGAATATTATAAGTTGTGCGACAATGTGTGCGTTTCTTTTGAGTATGCCGGGCCTGCCAAGTGTCGAGGATGCGACCGAGTATTATAAGAACTCCATGATGACAGGAATGATGCAGTGGTTTTGTCGTATGAGTGGAAAGAAAAAATTTTCGGAAGCGGATATAAGTAGAATGAAAGCCTTGGAAAAACTCAAAGCGGGTGACAGGAATCCATATACATGGAATATGGAGTTTTATGAGTATGAGGATGGAAGTGGATATGAGGCGAGATTTACAAGCTGCGGAATATGTACATTTATGAGAGAACTGGGGCTTACCAAACTGATACCTGCGTTGTGTCATCTTGATTATACGATGAGTGAGGCAGATGGTGTCAGCGATTTCTCTAGGGAATACACACTTGCCTCTGGAGGCCCTTATTGTGACTGTGGCTACAAGAAAAGATGAAATCATTAAAAAAGTTGAAGATTTAACAAGGGCAGCACTGTGGAATGGAAGTGAAAGGGTTGCCGATTATCGTAGATTAAGGGCAATGGCACATATATAAAATTCAGTTTGTAGAATTAAGAAAATCGGGATTTATGGAGGTATCATTATGTGTGGAATGACAACTGATTTATAAAGAAAAATAAATCGGAGGTTTATATGAATTATTTGATAAGAGAATTAAAACAAGATGAAAATAAGGTATTAGATACTTTTTTGTACGAGGCGATTTTTATTCCCGAATGTGTTTCTGCACCATCCAAAGATATTATTAACCAGCCAGATTTGCAGGTATATGTAAAAGACTTTGGTAAGAATAAGGGAGACTTATGTTTGGTTGCTCAAGTTAGTGATAAAATTGTTGGTGCTGTATGGGTTCGGATTATGAATGATTACGGGCATATAGATAATGAAACACCGTCTTTTGCAATTTCACTTCTTAAAGAGTATAGAAACTATGGTATCGGAACAGAATTAATGAAACAGATGCTAATGAAATTAAAACTAGCAGGATATAAATAAGCATCATTATCTGTTCAAAAGATGAATTATGCTGTTCGCATGTATAGGAATGTAGGATTTGAAATCGTTGATGAAAATGATGAAGAATATATTATGATTTGTAAATTATAGGCACTTGTAAATGCCGGTTTAACAAATTAAAAGGAACTTTCACATTAACTAATTTTACCACACTCCCACGAGTAGATTTTATCTGCCCGTGGGAGTACTTTTTTCAGCTTAGTGATTTATCTTACAGCAGCCATGATACAAAATATTCAGTCAGACCGAAAAGCCAATCCTCCAGCTCACTACATTGATATCCACTGGAATATACCTTACGGCAATCAATGCCAAAGTTACGCTGACAATACATAAGGCAAGGTTGCTGTGGTATTCTCTGCGAAAAACACATTTACCTTATAGGTGGTCTGTCCTTTTCTTTTGGTAAAAGAGGACATCGCCCGCTCCTTACTTGCTGTCTGCTCCATAATAATTTCACCTCCTCCTTGAAATGCAAACATATGTTTGTTATAATTGAAGTATCTTTGATGGACTGCGACAACGGATAAGATAAATCTTCATGGAATACGGACGATGTGCAGATGATGGCACTAATTATGACCATGAAAAACAAACCGCAGGCAGTAATGATGAGTTTTCAGAAAGAATATGCAGAAAGGTATGACTGGCTTGTAACACTGTTCAAGGACTGGGCATTTACCTTTATGTCAAGCTTCCTCTACTATCAGGACTTTGACATGCTGGATGATATGCAAAAACAGCTTTACCGTCAGGGAATGGCGACATTTGGCGGTATTGCGCCAACCTATCACATAGAGTTGCTTGAACGTCCTACCATTGTCTGGGATTTTCATTCTCTGCTATTGGGTGTGCAGATGATGTTTTCTTTTATGCTTACAGATGAAAAGTCCTCGCTGAAGGTATGTAAACACTGCGGAAAAGCCTTTGTTGCCAGCAGACCCAACAGCGTATTTTGCAGTGGTAAATGTAAAAACCGGTATAATGTGTATAAGAGCCGGGCTAAGGATAAAGACAACACTAACTAATTCATCTGCTATAAGAAAGAAGGCTGATTATGAATACAGATATTACAAAGCAAATGGAAATGGTACTGTACAGAACCGAAGATGACAATGTAACGGTCAGTGCCTTGATAAAAGATGAAACGATATGGCTGACACAAAAAGCTATGGCTGAATTGTTTGGTATTGACAAATCGGGCATCAGCCGCCATTTAGCAAAGATTTTTGAATCCGGTGAACTGGATGAGGAAGTGGTTGTTGCAAAAATTGCAACAACCACTCAGCACGGAGCAATGCAGGATAAAACGCAGACTATTCCTACCAATTATTACAATCTAGATGCCATTATTTCCGTTGGTTACAGAGTAAACTCCATTCAGGCAACCAGATTCCGTATATGGGCAACCGGTATTTTGAAGGAATATATGATAAAGGGCTTTGCTATGGATGACGAACGCCTGAAGCAGGGTAAAACAGCTTTTGGAAAAGACTATTTCCGTGAATTGCTGGAAAGAGTTCGCTCCATCCGTGCCAGCGAACGCAGAATATGGCAACAGATAACGGATATATTTGCCGAGTGCAGCATTGATTACAATAGAGATTCTGATACTGCATATCATTTTTATGCAACCATACAGAACAAATTTCATTATGCCATTACCGGTAAAACAGCGGCTGAAATCGTCTATAATCAGGCTGACCACACCAAGGAAAATATGGGCTTGACCACATGGAAAAATGCTCCCGATGGTCGTATTCTCAAATCTGATACACCGATTGCCAAAAACTATTTGGACGAGAAACAGATTCGTCAGTTAGAACGTGCTGTCACAGGATATTTTGATTACATAGAGGATTTGATTGAACGTGAAAACGTCTTTACAATGGAGGAATTTTCAAAAAGCGTGAACGAGTTCCTTGCGTTCCGCAGATACGATATCTTGAAAGATAATGGACGTGTTTCCCATAAGCAGGCAGTGGAGAAAGCATATCAGGAATATGATATTTTTAACAAGACACAGCCGATAGAATCTGATTTTGATAAGATATTAAAAGGATTGGAAAAGAAAAAATAATTACTTTTCTGGATTATGCGATTATGATACAATTACGGAAAATAGTTTTTTAGAATCTGACAAATCGGGATTGACCGAGCTCTTTGAGCGAGGGATACTTCTTGTCCGAAGGGCAAGAAGGTGGGCGTGAAAAGAATTAGAACAATCGTAATTTTATGAAGAGAAATGGATAATTATAAAATGAATGCAGATGATGAATTACTAAAGAATTTGGATAAATTGCACACAACAGAATTAGGCGTAGAACGCATTAAAAGAAATCTGTTTTTAGATACAGATGATGTAGTCGGCTGGTGTAAAGCTAAAATCGATTCTGTAAAGGCTGTAATCACAAGAAGTGGGAAGAACTGGTATGTGAATATAGATAACTGTATCATAACTGTAAATGCTTATAGTTATACGATTATTACGGCACATAGGGAAAAGAAATGAAATATACAATTCGTGAATTAGAAGCATTTTCAGTTATAGGACAAGAAGTAGAACTTACAAATTATCATAAACGAAATATTCAAATCAGCACACAATTTTGGAGAAAGTTTAACGCTGATTTGAAGAAATCCTATCTTTCGCAATTTGAGAATTGGATAAAATATGCCTTTATGATAAAGAGAAACGGAAAACTGTTTTATTTTTGTTCTATTCCAAAAAGAAACGTAATTCCAGACGGCTTTATCTATAAAGACATACAGTCGTATAAATATCTTGCTGTAGAGCATATTGGTTCTATGGATAACCTATATGAAACTTACAGAAAGATTTATCAGGAAATATTACCTAATACGGACTACACGCCTCTGCAAGAGGAGTTTTTGCACTTTGAAAGATACGATTATCGTTTTCATTGGAATAGAGAAAATTCAATCATTGAAATATGGATACCAATTAAGGGTTAGTGAAATTCAAGTTTATATAGCTGTAAATGTTTTTTACAGCGGAAAAGGAGATGATTGATAAATGAGAATTGGAGCGTATCAATTTGCGATATCTGGAGATGTAAATGAGAATTATAAAGAAATAGAAAAAGCAATATATTTAGCAAAACATAAAGATGTTCAATTACTGATATTTCCAGAATGTTCATTAACAGGATATCCACCTAGAGATATATCAAATTCATCATGTGTCAATTTTAACCTTGTGCAGTCAATGTGTGATAGACTTCAATCGGTAGCTGACCAAAATGATATTTCTTTTATTGTCGGAACCATATTTAAAGAAAAAGAAATATATAATAGAGCATTACTATTTCAGCCTAATAAACAAATCAAGTCTTATGACAAGCGGGCTTTATGGGGATGGGATAATGATAATTTCGCAAAAGGGAATAGTGATGGAATAGTTGAGATAGATGGGGTTGTGTTTGGAATTAGAATTTGTTTTGAAATAAGATTTCCCGAATTTTTCAGAGAATTGTATAAAAGAAATACCGACATAAATGTGGTTTTGTTTTATGATGTAGCGGATACGGACGACAAGGAGCGATATAGTATGATTAGAGGACATCTGCAAACTCGTGCAGTTGAAAATGTTACTACTACTATTTCAGTAAATGCTACCTCGCCTTTTCAAACGGCACCGACAATGGTTTTTGGAAAATCTGGTCAATGTATCAAGGAATGTGTTAGAAATAAACCGGAACTATTGATTTATGATTTTGAAAAGACTGTTAATGATTTCGGAGAAAATGGAAGAACATCTATATCTAATTCATTGATTAACTGGTAACTGATTCTTTTGCAATTTCTTATTTATTGTGAATGAGCTTACATGTGCTATAATAAAACAAATTAACAGATTGAAATTTGGAGGTGAATTATGAAAATCGAACACATTGCTTTATATGTAAACGACCTGCAAAAAACTCGTAGCTTTTTTATGAAGTATCTAGGTGCAAAATCAAACGAAGGATATCATAACCTGCAAACTAACTTTCGCTCCTATTTTCTGTCATTTGATGATGGCACACGATTGGAGATTATGAATAAGCCAGAAATGCTTGATTCACCTAAGGAGCTTGCTCGCACGGGGTATGCACATATCGCATTTAGTGTAGGAAGTAAAGAAAAGGGTGATGCCTTGACCATAGAGTTGAAAACTGATGGATATGAAGTAATCAGCGGTCCCCGGACAACAGGAGATGGTTACTACGAAAGCTGTATTGTTGCAATCGAAGGCAATCAAATTGAGATTACAGTTTGAACCCGTTAACTTCAAGTTTACCAAAATGACAACCGACAGGAAACGTGATATTTTTTACAACAAAGATATCAATATATCTCCACTAATTTCCATAAATTTATGGAATTAAAATTTCATGATACTTATAACATAGAAGGAAACGGACCGATGCAGGAGCTTACACCCGAACAGATAAAAGAGGAAGAACACAAACGCCGCAAACGTGCTTGGAATCGTACTTATTGGAGACGTAGAAAAGAGCGTGAACAGGCGGCAAAAGCTGCAAAAGAAAAAGAGCTATCTGAGGCAGTCGGCTAGACTGTCCCAGAAATAACCCTTAGATAATGAAACTTGCCACAGAGTCTTATTATCTGGCATAATCTGCTCCTGTCAGATAATAATGCTCCCAATCATATTTTCCATCCTCCGACAGATCTTTTGCCGTCTCTGCAATATGATCTGACCAAAGGCTCTCCGATAAATAATATTTATAATTTTCATATCCTCCGCCAACCGGATCATCCCATGTACAATCAATATAATACCACTTTCCGTTAACCTTAACCTGATTCCATGCATGACCACCTCCATCTGCTGTACCGGATACAAACCTGCATTCAAGCCCAGCAGATATTGCCATCATATAAAAAGCAAACGCATAACTCTGGCAGACACCTTCTTTATGTAACAATACTCCACCAGCTCCATATGCCCAGTTTTCCGCGGTACTATAATCTCCATTATTGACATAATTGGCATGATAGATTAAATAATCATGAATGGCTTTTACTTTCTCTTCCTCACCCATTCCATCCTTCACTACCTGATCAACTGCTGCAAAGGCCGCATCAAATACAGCTTTTCCATCCTCTGTATATCCTCTTGCGTCTTTTTTTATCAGCGTATCCTTGACCGAATAACTGACACTAATTTTTTTGCTATATATCTCTTTTCCGGCAATAACAGTAAATGTATGATCTCCCGGAGTATAAACAATCTGATCCGGCAATGCACTGCCATCCATCTGAATTTCGATGCCTTTATTTTTTAACTGTTTATAATGGAATGATTTCCCCAAAAATTCCCATTGCAGAGAATCTGCATCATAGTTTACCCCAGCCTGGGAATTCTCTATTAATCCATCAAAAATCACATCTTTATCACAGATGTACAGGGTAATATTTCTGGTAAACTGCCCATACGAATAATAAAGCGATCCACTTGCCTGATAACCATTATATTTCTTGAAATTACAATTTCCCCTGTGGTCAATTTCCTTAAAGGCACTATCAACATACAGCTTTACCTGACTTGTATCATACTTATCGGATACTAACTTTAACTGAACCATCTGTCCGCCAAGAATCAGTTCCTGATTAAGTCTTACATCACTTTTCTTTTCCGGAACAACCGTGATCGTATAGCTTTTCTTTTTCGTACCACTTTTTACCGTGATGGTTGTAATGCCCAGACGAAGAGCTTTTAATTTTCCCTTTGCATCTATGGAAGCCACCTTTGGATTCGTACTTGAATATTTACAATTTTTATATCCTGACGGTGCTTTCACCGCAACCGTCTTCCTGCATACAACCGTTGTTGACTTCGTAATATTTTGCACAGTGGCCGCATATGTCGTTTCCACTGTTGGTTTCACTGCGCTCATTGAAGTACATATAATTGTCAATGTAAGTACAAACGCCATGCACCGTTTCGTCCACCTGTTCATCTTTAAACTCCTCCATCTTTTCCTTTATCTGTTTTTTAATATTATTCTTGGGCTGATTTGATCGTCAGCCCAAGAAGTTCGTTAATGGAATCCGCTCCCTTTTAATTTACTTTAGTTTTTAATCCAGTAATTTTCCATCTCTGTATGACCATTCAAGGTAGTCCGGATTCTGATAATATAAATCCGTATTAAATTCTGAAATTTTATCACTGACCTGCTCAAAGCTAAGGCAATGATCCATTTCCGCATCATGTAGTAGTTTCTTAATACCTTCTTCACCGATGGCTTTAACGATATCACCTCTGTGATTCAAGGTCTCCCTTGCAATATACTCAATCAATGCACACACATAAAAATAATCATTTCTTTCGCTGTCATAAATTACCTCGCTTTTTATGAATGTCAAACAGTCAAGTGCAGACAATGTATGGAAACTGATCTGTCATCTGATATTTCCAAAAATTTTAAAATATTCACGAAAAAATCGCTATACCGTTTATTACAGTATAACGATTTTTTATAAAAATTACAATTTTTGATTTTCTATCGCTGTGTATTTCCTGCATTCTGCTCTGAATCACTTAACATTGTAGCAATCCCGGAAATCTTAACCGTATCTACATCCGTATTTTCTATAAAAACACTCCGTATAAATTCTTTGTCGGATGTTTCAAATAACTGTCCCACCTCTCCATTTGCCTCAATATAGACCCGTTTATGGGCGGATGTCAGAATCCCCACACAAATTGTTTTGTCTGCGCGGATGTTATCGACCGTGATGCTGATTTTCTGTGGTTTTCCTTTAACCGCCCATTTGCATAACGTCTGTTTTGGAATCTCTGCGGAAAGTTTTATGCTATCCTCTGTAATATCCTCAGGAAATGCATCCATAACTGCCTGTTTATAAACATCATACGGTTCTTCCTTTACCATATAACTGTGTCTGGCATCCGGATCTGTCTCTATTTGCGTCGCATAGCAGACCTGATTGTCCATAACCTCCATCTGTACATTCACTTTTTTCTGCTGTACAGTCTTTGCATAGATTTTTTGTACAGCTTTTTGTGTACCGATGCCGGCTCCACAGGTAAAGCAGATACTGCCAAGAAAAACCAGAATAAAACTTGCCAAAACAGCCAGTGGTTTCATCTCTTTTTGTTTTCGGTACTGCTTCATCCGGCGGATACGCTCCTGTAAATGATTCTGCGCCCCAAACATGGAAAACGGAAATTCGAGAGGACGGGTCTCTTCCGTAAGCAGTTCAAGTGCTGCACGAAAATACTGTCCGACAGAAAAAACATTTTCGGAATCACGGCAGCATTCCATGTCGCATGCCATTTCCGACCAGAAATCCAGCCTGCGATTGAAAATATAGATCAGCGGATTATACCAGAATAAATCTTCCAGCACTCTGCCCACACATTTCAACGTCAGGATGTGCTGCCGCACATGTACAAACTCATGCGTAAGCACAATCTGCAGACTCTCCGGAGAAAAATCCCTCACCGGCAATACAATCCATTTATGAAATAGCCCCAGCACCATCGGGGAAGAAATACCATAGCAGCAATACACTTCTACATTTCCCCGGATCTTTAAACGCTCCTTTGTCCCTGCCGCAACGAGCTGCAGCCGTTTTTCCGCCGGCATCCGGTGCTTTTTTATGTAATGTTCCACCCGGTAATAACGAACCAGATGAAGCACAAGAACCGTTGCTGCACCAAGCAGCCAGACCACTGCCGCCACACACTCTATGTGCGCAATCACAGGTGTCAGTTCAAACAGGTGTCCCTTGATAAACAGTGCCTCCCCCATTTTGCGGTAATGCGTAACATACAACAGGAGAAACAGCCCCGGAAACAGCCAGAACGGTAACACCACAAGCAACAGCCCATATATATAGCGGTATTTTTTTAACCCATCCAAAACGCCTGCAACAACTGCATATACCGCAAATGCAATACTGCCTGTAAGTGCAGTAAACAGCCCCATGTAAAACAAATTATTGATCCAGTTCATCAATGCTTTTTCTCAACTCCTCTATTTCCTCTTTGGTAAGTTTATGATCTTTATAAAAAGCAGTTAAAAACTGTGCAACCGATCCACGGTTCCAGAATTTTACAAATTTGCGACTCTGCTCCTGCTGATAGGAAAGTTCCGGTATTATGATCTCATATGTGGCATTGCGCCCGCTCTGGTTCATCCTTAGAAAGCCCTTTTTCACCAGCTTTGCAATATAAGTTGATACGGTCTGGGATTTCCAGTCTTTCCCGTATGTTTCGTTTGTCAGTTTCATAATTTCCTGTAGTGCCATTTCATGGGGATGATCCCAGATTGTTTTCATCACCATGGATTCCGCTGTAGTCAGTTCCTCCATATTTTCCCCTTTCATCGTTAACATTGATAATATTTTTTGAGTATAAACTAAGATTATAGTTTTAGGTTATAGTGGGATAATAACATAAAGATATACAAATTACAACTATTTTACGCAAGTTTCAAGATTTTACGACCAAAACAACATTTTTCTATCAATTTTGATAATTTTATTCTCTTGAAAACTTTCTGATTTTTTTATACTATATAGATAATGAATGTTACGAAAAAGAGTAATTTAATCACAATGATAACGGAGGAATAAGATGAAAAAAGTAACCGTTTTACTTATCCTTTCTTTGGCGATATGCCTTGCTGCTTGCGGAAAAAAAGTGAGTACACCTGATGAAATGTTAGATGTTGTGAAAGAAAAAGAAAATATATCTGCTGAAGTTGATATGATAGAGTGTGGCCGTATTGTAGATAATGATACTACCATAGTTGTCGGAATGACAGGGGAAAACGACAAAACATATCATTATTATGCAGCACAGTTTTCCAAAAATCAGGATGGAAAATATAAATATAAAAATGCCATTTCCTTGAATGATATAGGATGGCAATTAAGGTTAGGTAAACTGAATACCGGATATATCATAGTCTGCAATAATGAAAATGTTAGTACCATACAGGCTGTCATATCGCCACGAAATGGATCTGATATAACCAAAAATATAGAAATTAATAATATTCCATTTGTATATTATTTGGACATGTCGAGTATTCCATCTGATTATGATATACAATACAAGTTTTTAAATGAAAATGGAGAAGAAATTCAGTAAAATAGAAGGGCCTTTTAGTCAGTGTTATTATGTAATCAAAATCTCAGTCTTAGAAATAATCCTGAGATCTTTTTATTTTGTAATAAATACTTGCTGTATTTGTCAACCGAAAATTCGGTCAACCGCTCATTGAAAACTAGGTCACTTTAGACCAAGTTTGGCACCTGCAGCATTACTGCCACAGGTGCAGTTACTATTTTACTACTGTTTCGAAGTCGGTTCCGTTGTTCCGCAGGGTTTCACGGAGCCTGTAGGAATCGCCTTCCATATCAATCAGATAAGCTTTGTATGTAAGCCTATCAACGATTGCACTTGTAATGGCGGCATCTCCGAAGATTTCGTCCCATCTCTCAAATGTAAGGTTTGAAGTAATAATGGTTGATTTCTGGGATGCCCTTAATGAAAGGACTGTGAATAACAAATCAGCAGCTTCCCGATCAAAAGATATGTAACCAAGCTCATCAGCTATGATCAGATCGTATTTTTCAAAGCGTTTCTGATATGTGCGGAGTTTTTGCTTGCTATTACTTTTTTTAGTTCTATTACCAGATAAGGAATTGTTGTATACAGGACACGATAGCCCTGTTCACAGGCCTTTATTCCAAGTCCGATAGCCGTGTGCGTTTTCCCGGTTCCCGGATTGCCGGTCATAATGATGTTTTTTCCTTCTCTGATAAAATCCAGCGTACACAGCTCCGGTAGGCATTTTCGCATTCCTTCCGGAAGAAGATTCATTTCCAGATCTTCGATGTATTTTCGGTATGGAAATTTAGCCGCTTTGATTTTTCACTTAGGCGGTCTGTTTTTATATTTGCTTGTTTTAGTGGCTCCTCCTTATTCTTTCTGAAAATCATGTTAAAAGTTATTGCCATAGTTAAAAACGGGTTCAGCTCTTGAATTCCATTTTATTTTCATCCGATAAACATGACGATTGTGATCATACAACGGATCACCTATAATTTCATCATACTGTCTGGCATGATAAATCATTACATCATTACCTGTTTCATCTTTTACAAACGAATTATGTCCTGGTCCATATATTTGCTTATCAACATCAGTTTTCAAAACAGGATTACATTCCTTCTTCCAAGCACGAGGATTCAAAATCTCTTCATTTTCGCCAATGCTCAGCATTCCCATACAATAGCATTCTCCCGTTTCACTTGCTGAATATGTCAAGAAAATCTTTCCATTATGTTTGATTACTGCCGGTCCTTCATTTACCCAAAAACCAACCCTTTCCCATTCATAATCAGGAGAGGATAAAAGTACTTGCGCTGTAGCAAGTTCTGTAGGAGACTTCATCTCTGCAATATACAAGTTAGATATTTTCTTACCGATATTTACTTTCTCAGCCCATACACAATATCTCTTACCTTTGTTTTCAAACACCGTCATATCCAATGAAAAATCATTGAAAGAAAAAGCATCAGTTGCCTTTACCATTCCAAGTTCTTTCCACGGATCATTTAACGGATTCTGTCCTTCACACACTAACACATATGGTCTTATAGCCCATATATCATCAATATCTCCTCCTGCATAATAAATAAACCATTTATTGTCTAGATAATGAATCTCTGGTGCCCAAATATGCACGCTCATGATTCCCTTATCATGCTTTTTCCATATAGTTACTTCATCTGACTCTCTTAACCCGTTTAAAGTATTACTCCGTCGCAATACTATTCTGTCATACTCCGGCACGGAAGCTGTAAAATAATAGCTTCCATCCGAATGCCTATACACATATGGATCTGCACGCTGTCTAATAAATGGTTTATTGTACTCAGTTTCTATATAATTGTTCTTATTCATATTCATATCTCCTTTATTCGCACAGGAAATATGAATACGGTAATTATAATGTATCTCTATCTAATATTTTGTGATTCAAATATATAGACTTAGGCGAATATACTTCTGATTCTATCTGTTGGATAAGTTCCACTACCGCAGTAGATGCAACTCCCTCAACATTTGTCGAAACCGTTGTAAGTTTTGGAGAAATATATTGTAAAACACTGATATCATCAAATCCCATTAATCCAAAATCTTTTGGAATTTCATAGCCTTCCTTAGCAGCCCATTGCATTATCATCAATGCATAGCTGTCTCCTGAACAAAGAAAAGCGGTTCTTTTATCCAGATTATTTTTGCAAACTGTTTGCACTTCTTGTAAAAATTCATTTTTTCCAATTACATGCATATTTACATCTGGATACATCCCCATAGCATTTCTAAATCCCAATTCTCTCTGCTCATGCGTATAAGTATTTTTCACTTCTTTCATCTCAAGCGGAGGACAGATAAACAGAATCTTCTCATAGCCCTTTGATACAATATGTTTTACCGCATCCATGGTCGCAACCATTTCATTTACCTGCACAGTTGTAATCTTTTCTGATACCTGATTGCCAATACATACTACCGGAACATGCAGTGATAAGAGAAAATCTTCAAATTCTTTTCCTTTGTTTATTGGGTTAATCAATATCCCTTCCATTTGACGTTCAGCCAAACCCTGAATAAGTTTTTTCTCCCATTCAAGGCTATCATCACAAACTACTATATTAGTAAAATATCCTCTTTTATCAGCCTCTTTATTAATAGTATTTAATGATTGTACAAAGTACATGTTTTCGATATTAATTGTTACAACCCCAAGTGACATTGTTCTTCCATGATTTAAGCTCCTAGCCAGAAGATTCGGGCGATAATTATTATCTTTAGCAACCTGCAATATTCGTTCCTTAGTGTCCTTTGACACACTTCCACCATTTAAAGCTCTAAGAACTGTCGTTCTGGAAACACCACACTGCTCTGCTATCTGATTTACTGTAATTGCCATATCCGTACCCCCGTATATTTCTAGTCAGAGTATACCATAATCGCCTGTTATCATCAATGAACTCACGATTTTCTCAGGATTCACTATATATTCCTGTTACTGATTTATTCTTAATCTAACCACATTAAATGATAATGGTTTTAATACTACTTTCGCCTCCCCATTGCCCAGTTTCACATTGTCAACTGTTTCCGGTTTAACAGCATCATGCTGAAATTGATTTGTCATTTTTTTATCTGCTGCTGTCATACCGATACTTTCGATTACACTATCTACTTCAAAATCCGACAATTGAAGTGACACTTTCTGTTTATTATCTTCATCACGATTTACTGCAAAAAAGACTAACTCTCCATCCTCATCATTCCATACAACAATAGAATCTACATAAGGCACATTGTTAAATTCTTTACAGTCATATACTGGCCCAGTACTCGAGACATTTAAAACTATCCCCTTAGCGTAATTTGCGAAATAATAAAATGGATAATATATAGTCTGTAACCAATGCCCCCCACCCTTTTCTGTCATAATACATGCACTTATATTAGTAAGAAGTGACTGGCATGCGATTTTAATTGCATCTGCATTTCTAATTATTACCATCTGCATCTCTGCAAACAATAACGCATCTTCAAGGGTGTAAATCTGTTCACTGATTGCGGGTGCTATCTGCCATGGTTTCTCATCAATTTCATTATTTACAGTATTGCTTGGCACAGCCCATACGCCCCACTCATCAACGCTAAACTTCATATCTTTTTTAGAACGTTTTTTTTGCTTGATAACCTGTGCAACAGATCTAATAGTATGAATATACTCTTCCATATCAACCGATTGTGCCAGAAAAGTTTTTGTTCCCTTTTCCTGTCCTGCATAATACTGATGCAGTGCCAGATAATCTGCAACATCATAAGTTTTATCCAATACTTCCATATCCCACTCAGGATATGTATCCATACTTGACAGAGAACTTCCGCATACAATCAGTTCTATATCAGGATCTATCAACTTCATAACCTTTCCGGTCTCAGCCGCAATCTTTCCATACTCTTCCGCTGATTTGTGTCCTATCTGCCAGCTTCCGTCCATCTCATTCCCCAAACACCACATTTTTATTCCGTATGGCTCATCTACACCGTGAGATTTACGCATGTCACTATACTGTGTTCCGCTAGAAAAATTACAGTATTCAAGATAATGTGCAGCATCTTCAACACCCCGTGTTCCTAAATTTACCGTAAAAATAGGATTAACATTTGTTTTTTTGGCCCATTTCATAAACTCATTTGTACCGAATTCATTTGTTTCAATTGACCTCCATGCAAGATCAAGTTTATGCGGTCTCTTTTCTTTAGCCCCAACACCATCCTCCCAATGGTATGCAGAAACAAAATTACCACCTGGATAACGTACTGTTGTTACATTCATTTCTTTTACGCGATCAATCACATCCTGCCTAAAGCCGTCTTCATCAGCATTCTTGTTGTCAGGTTCATATATTCCAGAATATATGACTCTTCCCATATGCTCAAGAAAAGAGCCAAACAATCTAGAATCTACTCTGTCAATTTGAAATTCTTTATTACATACTACTTTTGTAGTTTCCATCTTCCTCAACTCCTATCCTTTTAATCCACCACTGCTCATGCCTTCAACAAAGTACTTCTGTCCAAACATATAAAGTACAAACATCGGCAGTAATGAAACAAGTGCTCCTGCAAAAGCAGCACCATATTCAATAGTATTTTGTCCTATAAATAATGCTAATCCATTTGCAAGTGTTCTCATTTCTGTACTGCTTGTAACAATCATCGGCCATAACAGATCATTCCAAGAGCCATTAACACTTAAAATAACCAATGTTATTACCGCTGGTTTTACCTGCGGAAGCATAATTTTCCAGAATATTCCAAATTCCGACAGGCCATCAATTCTGGCTGCCTCTGCCATTTCTTTCGGTATCCCCGTAAACGCAGCTCTCATCATAAATATTGAACCAGCAACTGCCACTCTCGGAATTATAAGTCCCCAATAAGTGTCATACATTCCCATCTTGTATACAACAAGGAATAACGGAACCATAATTACCTGAAAAGGAACCATCATTGTTGCCAATGTCATCAAAAATGTTCCTGTTTTACCTTTAAATTCGTAAAATGCATATGCATATCCAGCCATACTATTTACGACAACAGCTAAAGCAGTTGTTACACCTGCATATATTACAGAGTTTGCAATATAACGAATAATGTTAATTCGCCCCTGCACGTCCACAAAGTTTTCAAGTGTAAATGTTTTAGGAATAAATGTAGGTGGCCATGAAATGATCTCTCTTTCTGTCTTGAAAGCACTAAATGTCATCCAAATGACCGGCACTAAAACCAGCAAAGCAATTATGATCAATATCAAAGCAACCGGTACATTAAAGAATACTTTCCCAATACTTATCGTCTTTTTCTTTTTCATACCGTTAGTCCTCCTTTACCATTCTTCTATACATCAAGACAGTAATGAACATAATAATAATGAAAAGTACTACCGACATTGCCGATGCATATCCCATGCTTGAATTTGATGAAAACGCTCTTGAATATATATAACTAACAGTTGACTCTGTAGTATAATTTGGTCCACCGTTTGTCGTTACATATATGATATCAAAAATCTGAAGAGCACCTGCAAATCTGGTCATCATGATATACCAGAATGTAGGCCGTATGGAAGGAACTGTTATATGTAAAAACTGAAGAATTTTTCCCGCCCCATCCATTTGAGCTGCTTCAAATAATGAAGGTGATACCTGCTGGATTGCAGTAACATATATTATTGTCGAAATACCAAAGCTTCTCCATATTGATATAAACGAGATTACAAATATTGTAAGTCCCGGAGTATTCATAAAATTAATTTTTCCTAATCCCATTGACTGTAAAGCAGCCGTTATAAAGCCTATATTTGAATGTAAAATCATTCTCCACATAATACCTATTACAGTTGCAGAACAAATAACAGGGAGAAAGTACACTGCACGTAAAAACTTATTTCTCTTATTATTTTTGCTAATAAATGCTGCTATTACCAAGGCCCCTAATACTTGCACAGGTACCTCAATGCCTGTAAAAATCGCAGTAACCTTTAAACTGTTTATAAAGCGTGGATCATGAAACGCTTCTACAAAATTATCCCATCCTACGAATGTAGCATGATTCATCGTAATAGGGACATCAAAAAAGCTTAAACCAAATGCCATAATTAAGGGAATTATATTGAATAATATCAATAAAATTATTGAAGGAGCGATAAAAACATATGCACTTCTGGATGGTCTATTCCAATACTTTCTTATTTTTTCCATCTATTACTTCAACCTTTCTATTGAAAGGGCGACCTTTTATTAAAGCCGCCCCTTCTTTTGCTATTTATGTTTCCTGCTATTTGTTGTATTTATCAACTATCTTCTGGGTCGATTTCTGAGCTTTTGCTAACGCATCTTCAACCGATGAATTACCAAATGCCACTGAGTTGATCATCTCTGGAATAACATCTGATAATACAGAATTAATGCCAGGGAAGTTTGAATCAACTATAAAATCTGTAGGAGCTTCCGGATTAGCTGCCGACATGGCGCTCAGTTTCTTATTAGCCTTATATTCTTTGTTATTTTGAACTGAATATGTATATGCCGGGAATCCATTCTGAAGAGACCACTCTAAAGCAGGACTGCTTCCATCTTTATCCTGGGTATTCCACCACTTGATGAATTTATAAGCAGCTTCTTTTTCGGCATCACTTGCTGCTGTTGTAATACCAAATCCAATAACCTCAACAGAATTCATATCTCCTGCATCGCCCTGTGGAATAAGCCCGATACCATAATCCACCCCGGCAGTGTCAAGTCCTGCTGTTACCCAAGGACCTCCAACAGTAATTCCAACCTGTCCAGCACTCATCATTGAATCCGTATCTGCTTCAAGAGGATTATCGCCATCGTCCACCATATCTTTGTACATGTTAAGGAAATTCTCATATCCCGCATTATTTTCAAAATTAGCCTTCCACGTTCCATTATCATCAGTAACAGCCAATCCCCCAAATCTCTGCATAATGTGTGCAATTTGGTAGGCATAATCATAAGAAATTCCTGAGCCGTAAATATTTTTGGTTGAATCAGAAATCTTTGCTGCATCCTGCTGCCACTCATCCCATGATGTAGGAGGTGTCTCAGGGTCAAGACCAGCCTTTTTAAACAGATCTTTGTTCCAGTACATATAGTATCCAACTACCTGGAATGGGACGAAATATGTTTTATCACCATCAGAACAATAATCCAAATATGACTGAATAAAATCATCCTTATTCAAATCTGTCTTATCAAACACATCACTAACATCCTGCAAATAGTCCCCATATGTAAATCTGTAAGCACTTGAGCTAAGAATCATTGTTGGCCCTTCGCCAGCTGCAAATGCTGTTGATAACTGGCTGTCAAAATCTGATGAAATATCCATCTTTACTTTGATTCCATCAGTATTTTCCTTATTGAATTTATCAACCATCTTTACCAGCATATCTCCATCAGCTCCGGTAAAGCTATTCCAGAAAGTAACTGTTGTCCCTTTTGATGAATCTGATTTCTTATTTTTTGCATTACCTGTTGATCCACCACAGGCTACAAGTGATGTAACCATCATTGCCGCCAATCCCAATGCCATAAACTTTTTAAACTTATTCATATATCCTCCATTCTGAAATATGTCCAATTATTCTGCTTCGTCAAGCAAATAACCTTCAACTATTCTTGCTGCGTCGTGTTGTACACGTGTACATTTATCTTGTAAATTAAATATATTACCTGTTCTTGTTAATGTCAATATTCTTTTGCATTTTTGTCTGTAGTGTCATATTTCCAATTATTTTTTTGTGCATTTTTACTATTTGCAATATTTGTACTCGTGTTCATTTCAGAAAATTAAAATCTCTGTGTAAAGTATTATATTATTCTTCGCAATATTCTAGGAAAATGCATCCATAATTGCCTGCTTATAAACATCATACGATTTTTGCTTCGACATCCACAGGTGTCAGTTTAAACAGCACGCAATCAAAAACTATATATATAACAACTGACTGACCAAAAAAGATAGTACAAGATGGGTATCAGATGCTTCTGATTCAATAGTATAGTCTTATTTTCGTCACCACCACGCTTGAAATATGCCCTGACTTGAGCTCACGAAAACTGAAATGAAATTGATTGAATAATTATTCTCCTGAGAATTTCCTGATTATTTTATACTATATAGAAAACGAATATTTTTAGAATTGATTATGTAGATTGCGGTTTGAAATTTTCCAGATGATTTACTGCATACCTACAACAAGGAACGCTCCCCGTTTGCAGTAATTCCACTGGAAAAGTAACCGCCTGTTTACTCCTCGATTCCGGCAAGTGCCGTCAGTTTTTCCTTTGTAAAATGATTAAAGACCGCAATCGTACGCCCTACAAGGATCACGGCAAGCACTGTTCCGATCCCGATCCCATGCAACCGCCCGGTGCAGACCAGACTGATCGCAATCGTAATTGTCACGTTGAGCACATCAAAACAGTTCTTCGTAAATCCGACACTTCTGTGAATACAATCCGCAATCGCCTGTACGATTCCATCGCCAGAATTAATAATCCTGCAATATAGATCAATACACGATAGATCATTGATTTTTTCATAGAATAATTTCCCTTCCTTCTATAACCTATTATTCAATTTTTTATTTATTTTTCAATGCCTGAGATTCCTTCTTGTTTTACTTGACATTTTGTATTGTTTGTATTATTGTAACTAATACAAAATATTGTATGATATTTATGGAAGGAGAAAACATGGTAATTTCCATCAATGATGCCTCCGAGATTCCGATCTACCAACAGATCCGCAATCAGATCGTGCTCGGCATTTCGGACGGGCGGCTTGCTCCGGGCGAACAACTTCCCACCGTGCGGGCACTGGCAGAGGAGATCGGTATCAACTCCATGACCGTCAGCAAAGCCTACACCCTCTTAAAACAGGAGGGCTACATCTACACCGACCGCAGAAGCGGTGCCCGCGTGCGGCAGGAATTTGAAACGAATAAAGAATTGTCGGAAAAATCCCAGGAACTGCTGCGCCAGATCATTTCCGAAGCGAAAGTAAGCGGCATGACGCAGACAGAATTTTTCGACTTATGCAAACGCATCTATAAGGGGTGATTGTTATGATTATGAATATTATCTTTTTTGCAACCATGTATCCGATCGTCTTTATCATGCTGTTTTTATTTTCCACACAAAACAAGTATGAGAACGGACGCCTGTTTGCCGTAAACATGAAAAAAGAATGGATAAAAGATGCCACCGTCGCAGACATCCGGCAAAAATTTAAAAAGGAAATGCGTTACTACGCCATTCTCCTTGCGATTGTTCCATTTGTAAGTCTGCTGACCTCCCATATGTCCATTCAGCTTACCATCTGGATGTTCTGGCTTCTGGCAGCGATTTTTCTGCTTTCCCTGCCGATCATGCGTGCGAATCACCGGTTGAAAACATGGAAAACGCAAAACCATCTGTACGAAGACCGGCAGCCAGAACATTATGTGGAATTAAAACAGGCTGGCTCCGTAAGAAAAGTCCGGTTTCTCCCGTTTTTCCTGCCAAATATCATCAGTATCGCAAGTGCCCTGTTGCTGCTTCCAAAGTCCAGCGGGCTTGGGATTTCCTGTCTGATCGGTGCCTCCTGTGGGCTGGTCTTCTGGCTTGTAGCTGTATGGATGGACCGCCAGCCGGTTTCCGTCATCAGTACGGACAGTGACGTGAATATCAATTATGCACGCGCAAAGAAAAACCTCTGGAAGAACTTCTGGCTGATCTTCTGCTGGCTGAACACGGCACTGATCCTGTTTCTGGAGATCCTTACCCTGTCTGCCAGACACATGGGAATATGTTCCATCGCCGGCATGATTGTTTATACACTGCTTTTACTCCTGCTGTGCATTTTCTGCATGATAAAGCTGAAAAAAATTGACCGGAGCTATGCACAGAAACGGAATCTGACCAGCGATGAAAATGATGACAGAAACTGGATCGGCGGCATCCTCTACTACAATCCGTCCGATCCCCATACGATGGTAGAACAGCGCGTCGGCATCGGGACAACGGTAAATATGGCCACATCCCTCGGAAAAGGACTTACTATTTTCAGTGCCATTATGATGCTTTCCTGCCCTCTGTTATGCATATGGCTGATTCAGGAGGAATTTACTCCCATTGATCTGGTAATCCAAAACCACACACTATGCGCACAGCATCTGAAAACAGATTATCAGATTCCGCTTAGTGAGATCAAAGATCCCACACTTCTTACCGCAAGTGATCTGCCAGACTGGACCAGAACATACGGCACCAGCATGGATACATTGGAAAAAGGCACATTTACCATCTCCGGAGGGGAGGATGTCAATGTTTTCTTAAATCCAGAAAATGATGCGTTTCTCCAATTTTCCGCAAATGGGAAAACTTACTATATGGGCGGTGTAGACGATACCCAGACAAAGGGGATTTATGAAGAACTGCTGACCCATTAGATCCGCAGTCTTTATTGGAAGATCGCAAGACTTTTTATATCATACGTCCCCTGTATGACTGGATTTACTGATAAAAGAAGACATCTCTGTTCCGAAAAATTTAATGAACCGGTATATTCACAAAACGTCTGTTTCAGAATCTGCAGATGAAGAACTTGAGTTTGATTAAACCTTGTAAAAATGGTGGCTGATTTATTGACCATCGCAAAAAATTGAAAAACTTACACCATCACTTCACAAACTTTATTCAAATTTTATTTCAGGTAAACTTAAATAGGATGTGGGACATATGGAGCTTTTTCTTTCGACTATGTCCCACATTTTCCTTTTGTTGGGACATATGCAGATTTTCTTTTGACTATGTCCCACATTTTCCTTTTGTTGGGACATATGCAGATTTTCTTTCTGATTATGTCCCGTTTTTGGATTTCTGTGGGAGGTTC
>ERZ780168.96-NODE-96-length-92384-cov-5.560344_pt1 | contig 92384 bp, 81 predicted proteins | sample MGYA00510981_ERZ780168 | MGnify/ENA primary metagenome ERZ780168 (study PRJEB29588, sample SAMEA2158769) | human gut metagenome | biome: human gut; feature: human-associated habitat; material: faeces | place: Denmark | collected 2008/2010 ...
GATTCTTGTCTTATCCCTTTGAATTAAGTCTGTCCCCAATAAATATCGGGTGAGCGTTTACTTGATTAATATTGTAAATATATGAACGATGAATCTGCAGAAAAATATCTTGAGGCAACGATTCGTAGAGTTGTTTCAAAGTAGTATAGACGACTTCCTTAGACAAGACTGTTTGAATGTGTCTTAACTTACCTTGGCTTTTTAATTAACTTACTTTGGCAACGAAGTTAACTTACTTGGCCCATGAAGTTAACTTACTTTGAGAAACAACTTTTTGCTTGTTCCGCGAGGTAGCACGAAGTTCTCTACTTTAGCAGGAACTTTCTGATAGCTCATATAAGGATAACCCCCGTCATGCCAAGGAGCTAGTTAGGGAGTGAAACATTAGGCTCAGCAACCACGTCTCTGGCTCATAGACAAAAAACGAAACGGCAGACATCTCCGCCGTCCCGCCCAAAAGAGATAGCCTTATCTCTGTTTGTACACATGTCAAGGTTGGTTATTTACTGATATCAGGGCCTATATAAACCCTGTTTTTCATATCGTGCGTAAACATAAGACTTTTCTTCGACAAAAGAGCAGATTCCTTCTTCTTTTTGGGAATACATGTTCTAGACATGCCACACTACCTCTTGGCTACTAGCGTGAGCTTCTATTATAGAGGAACTATGAAAAAGCATTTTACATCAAAACATAAAGCTAAATCCCTTCTTCTGCGAAGCATTGAACCGTTCAATCTCCAAAGAAAGGGATTTCTTTAACTAATTAGCCATAAATATTAAGAAAGACAGATTGCTATCCTCATCCTGCGACTGACGTAAGGAAAGAATATATTCATCCCTATCTTCCTTGAATATCTTTGTAGGGAAAAGATTATAAAGAAACTGAACATAGTTCATCAACAGTCGGGAAGTGCGTCCGTTACCATCCACCCACGGATAGATAGTACACAGTTCGTAGGTATTCTTCAAATCCTCATTCATCAGATGATACACCAACGGTTTGCCTTTTGCAGTTACCCCCTCGTCAAAAAGCAGTTGGATATCCAGTTCGGTAAGCGTAGAACCTTCGATAGCCGTGGAATGGGTAATAAGAAAATAGAGGTAGTACTTATCATAGTCCACCGCTTCGCTGATACCAAGTTGCTGAAACTTTTGATATAGCTGCTCTATCTCTTGCCAAATACCTTGTTCCATTGACTTTTATCTATAGGCTTTATTTCTTTTCAGAAGTAGTATATTTGACTTGTTCGGCCAAAGAAAACGCTAACTTAATACCATTGATTTTTGTACGTGTGGGGAAAATGTGGGTAAAATTTAGACAAACAAAAAAAGTTAAGCAATTGATTGCTCAATGCTTAACTTTCCTTCAGTACCCAGACCCGGTACAAAGCACCGAAATCATAGACAAACAAGAGAAAGCAATCATTTGATTATCAATTGATTTATATTTTCCTTTATTCTCCATTTTTGCCATTTTATACCCTTATTTTGTTACTTAGTACACTTTTAGTACACTTTGAATTTTCATTTTCTTTCGTACCTTTGCAATATCAGAAAACAAAAGAAAATCAATCACTTAACAGATTTTCCCGATTATGTACCCGAATCGGGATAAAACCAGTAAAGTATGGCAAAGATAGAAAATAAAACGAAAGAAAACCCGAAATTGGAGCAAAATAAGCTCTCGGACGGAAGAATAAGCCTCTATTTAGAGTACTATTTAGGTAGAGAGGAAAAGCCTGTTTTGGATGAAAACGGCAATCAAGTATATTACGAAGATGGCAAAATGCAAGGTAAGCCCAAGTTTTCAGTAAAGCATAACAGACGAAAAGAGAATCTGAACCTATACCTTATAGATAAGCCCCGTACTCCTGCCGAACGGCAACAGAATAAGGAGACATTGGAGCTTGCTATCAAGATACGTACCGAACGTGAACAGGAGTTCAAAGAAAGTATGTTAGGTTATCGCCTAAAGAAAGATCGTAGCATTAACTTTCTTGATTACTTCCAGTCTTATATCGATGGCTACACCAAGAAAGACCTGCGTATGATGCAAATTGCATTCAGCCGTTTTAAGGACTTCCTGAAAGAACAGTACCCTCTATATGAATGCAACATCAAACCCGAATTTATCACTAAGGATATGATGGTTCTGTTTGTAGATTATTTGCAATCCCGTAGCGTTGGTGAGGGAGCAAAAAGTATCTATCAGCGTTTCAAAAAAGTGATACGCTATGCCATTGAACACGATGTGATACTGAAAGATCCTTGCAAAGAGGTTATTTGCAAGGTAGACGACCAAATGTTACGGAAAGATGTACTTTCACTGGAAGAAATTCAGGCTCTTATCAACTGCCACTATGAGAATGAGAACCCAATGGTAAGACGTGCCTTTATCTTCTGCTTGTATTGTGGTTTGCGTTTCTGCGATGTGAAAGACCTTACATATAAGAATATAGACTACTCAAACAAGCTATTGAAGTTTGAACAGAATAAGACCAAAGGACATTCTTCTGCCAGTGGAGTAGTCATTCCTTTGAATGACGGTTTGCTCTCTATTATTGGCGAACCTCCTACAGATGGAAACAAAGATTTATTTATTTTCAATCTGCCATCCTATGAAAGCTGCTGTAAATCAGTGAAGCGTTGGGTGAAAAGAGCCGGAATAGACAAGCACATAAGCTGGCATTGCGCCCGTCATTCTTTCGCAGTGAATATACTTAACAATGGGGCTAATATTAAAACGGTAGCCAGTTTGCTCGGACATAGTGGGCTGAAACATACGGAGAAATACACCCGTGCAGTAGACAAGCTGAAAGAAGAAGCAATTAATAGTCTACCCGAATTAAAACTTTGATAATAAAAATAGTAACTTTGCACAAAGTACCAAAATATGAACTTTGAATCGTTAGTAAATCATATCAGTGCCATTCAGGACACGCTGCAAGCACAGGCAGCACATTCTGTAAACCTTGCACTAACTTCCCGTAACTGGCTTATGGGCTGTTATATCGTGGAATTTGAACAGCATGGTGAAGATCGTGCTGCCTATGGTGAACAGCTTTTAAAGAAGTTGGAAAAACGATTGAATACCAAAGGGCTGAATGAACGTCGATTCCGGGAGTTCAGACGTTTGTATCTTGTTTATCCGCAGCTAAAAGAAGAAGTTTTAGGCTATGTTATGTCAGGTTCGGGAATTCGGCGGTTACCGACCGCCGAATTTGAAACAGAGATTCGGCGGTCAGTAACCGCCGAATTACAAATGGTTTCAAAGACAGCAAATGATGAATGGAAATTGGCTGCTGAAAAGCTATTTAACAGATTATCCTCTACACACTTGAATGCAATATCCGCTATTGATAATCCTATTAAGCGTGCCTTTTATGAAATGGAAACGATTAGGGGATGCTGGTCAGTAAAAGAATTGGAACGTCAAATAAATTCCTTATATTACGAACGTAGCGGCTTATCTAAGAACAAAGAAGCTCTTTCTGCATTAGTACAACAACAGGCAATTCAACTACAGCCTGCGGATGTAATAAACACCCCTGTAACATTAGAGTTCTTAGGACTAAACGAGCGTGCTTTAGTTACAGAAGACGACTTAGAACAATCCATCCTTGACAATCTGCAAAACTTTCTTATCGAAATGGGGCACGGCTTTTGCTTTGAAGCACGCCAAAAGCGGATACTAATAGATGAAGATTACTTCTTTGCTGACCTTGTGTTCTACCACCGTATATTGAAGTGTCATATAATTGTGGAATTAAAAATAGACAAATTCCACCACGAATATGCATCCCAACTGAATTTATATCTGAATTACTTCAAAGCAGAAGTAATGCAACCTGACGATAATCCTCCGATTGGAATTTTGCTCTGTACTGAAAAAGGAAACACATTAGTAAAGTATGCTACTGCTGGATTAGATCCGAATATTTTTGTTCAGAAGTATAAGGTTCAATTACCTAGTGAGGAAGATATTAAAGATTTTATTTCAAAAGGTATCTGAAAAGACACCAAGTATATTATTATAACTTCATTCCATATTGATATTGAATAAAGAATCGTTACCTTATTATCAGAAGTAAAAAGACGAAGTTTTAATACGTGTAATCCTATTTAAAGATTCCACACAACTTCACATGCAAAGTATTCAGCTATAACAATTCTAATAACTATTTGCCCCATATCATCTATAGCGAGAAACCTATATCTATCATCCTGAACGTCAATCCAGTCGTTGATAATAAACCCAACATTTTGTAGTTCTCCATTCTCCCCAAGTCTAGTTATTTGTGTAACTAGAAGGCGTTGCATGTTACGAGATCCTACCTCGCCAGAAGCTTGTTGAAAATAAGCAGAATTGAACATTTCTCTTTCCTCTTGCGGAAGTACTAAAAGAGGACCACACCAGAAATGATCTGGTTTTCTACGGCATGGCTGGCTAAGTTCAAAAGCGGCGTGTCCCCGAGCTAGCTTTAGCATTACATTGTTAATACGTTCAATTTCTGGAACAAATGCAACCTGACCATCTACTTCAATTTTTGAATTTTCAATTCGTTGACGAAGCGTTGGCGAATTTTGCATCATTCTGGCGACTGAAGGACGTCCTATTTTCGCTGGGTCAGTTGAACCGCAAAGAACACTTTCTATTAAACAGACAAAGTATTGTTCATCTTTAGAAAAATCTTGGTTACAAGAATAACAGCATCCGACAACTGGCAAATTATCAGGAAAGGGTTGTTCAAGAAGGCATTTAGATGGTACATGGTCACGTGTGTCGGCAGAACCACCACAATAGATGCATCCATCAATTAATCGGTTATCTGCAAAATTCTTTAGTTGTTCCATAGTGTTACAATAACGGTTGGCAAACAAATATCTGTTTTTCAGAATCATCGCTAAATGTTTCTTCTTCAAAGTCTCCAAACTTATGAATAATATCAAATTCAGCCTGTTCTAAATATGAATTCAATTCTTGAGGGAAAAACATTCTCATGTCCAAATTCTGGATTGAATGAAACTCGCCATTGATATAATAATGCCATTCGATGCGATTGATTTGGGTTGTACTTTCATAACGCATTGTTTGTTTTATCAATACATCTCGTCCATCATCCGTTGTATATTCGGCAATCACTGCCTGCGCTTTTTCACTCTCGGCAATATACTGAATATTAGGATTAAAGCAATCCAACAGAAATAAGCCTCCTGCTTTGAGATGGTTTTTAACACACCCTAACGCCTTGAATAGATCTTCGTTTCTGTATAAATGGTGGATTGAATTAAATGGAATAAAGATAAGGTCGAATTTTTCTTGTAAGTCGAGGATTCTAATATCTGCTTCTATGAAATCAATCATTAATCCTGCTTCGGCAGCCTTCACCTTTGCTTGTTCAAGCATTGACGGCGTGTAATCTACTCCACAAATGTTGTATCCATCTTTGGCGATGGGGATTGTAAGTCTACCTGTACCACAGCACAGTTCAAGTATTTTAGCCTCCTTGTTTTTCGGTAGCCACTTTTTGTAGAATTGCAAATCAGATAGGAAGGTATTTAATCCATCATATATATTTGCATCATAAATCAAATCACCAACCTCATAATCTGTACTCATTTCAATTTCATTTAAAATATTAAGTCGTTATCTTTTTAATATCCAGTCTCGCTTTAACAATGAGAACATAGTCATGTCGAAATGTTTATTATCCCAATACATCCAGTCTCTTAAACAGCCTTCATTATGAAATCCTAACTTTAATAAAAGCTTTTCCGATTGAATATTTCCTATCATCACTTCCGCTTCAATTCGATTAACATTTAAGTTATTAAAGCCAAACTCTACCACTGCTTCTATAGCCTCGGTCATATATCCTTTATTCCAATAAATGGATTGTAGGTCATAACCCAAATTAGCCCGATGCTTCTCAGAAAAATTATTGTAGCCAATAGTACCAATAATGTCTTCTTCATTTTTTAGTTGAATCCCCCAGCGTATACCTGCCTGTTCTTTAAAACGCTTTTGAAACCAGTCTAAATAGACTTGCCCATCCTGAGGCTTCTGCAACGTTTTAATATTATAGAACTTAGTTACTTTATCATCTCCAAAAAGAGAGAAGATACCCTTCAAGTGCTCTTGCTGAATTTCAATTAAATTCAAACGCTTCGTTGTTAGGACAGGGAACTCAAGTAGTGCTTCCATGATTATTACACATTTACTTTATGTTTGTAGGCAAAAATACAAAAAGTCAAATTCAATATAGTATCAAACTTGACTTTTTTCTTGGATTTCAATAAAATAGAACTGTTAGAACTTTACACCTCTACTTTTCTTTTGCTCCTGCTTTACCTGTACAGGTTGGGTAAGCCTGCCAAATTGTTCCTTAAACCAGTCACTCACATTGATGCGATTGATACTCAAAAACAATCTGTTCTTATCAGTTGGTTCTGTCCCAATTTGAGCAACGACACGGTCTGCTGTAAAATCTCGTCCATGCTCTTGTGAGCGTAGCTTTCCACTATACTCCAATGGAGTACCAGTTATCAGAGTTGCTGTTTGTTCGGGAGTAAAACCAAGCAATCGGCAAAACTTCTCCAAACGAAACAACTCTCTTAATAGCGGAACCCATGAACAAGCTTTTTGAATGATACGATTTAGACGTGATACTTCTTGAGTATGTTCGGATTGTATATTTAACAATTCTGTTCGGTGTTGTTCCTGTAAACGCTGAATATTGGTTTGCAGTTTCTCAATACTTTTATCACGGGCGACTACTTCATTATATAGCTGTCGGTTTTCCTGCTCCAATACCTTAACTTTATTGCTGCCGAAAAGAGAGCCAACACTTTCTACGATATTGGTAGCAGCATGGGTTGCTGCTCCTTTTAACTTATCAGTTTGTATTTTTCTTTTCGTTTGTACCAACTGCTCTTGTACTTCCTGTTTTTGATTTTGAAGCTCTTGCACATCATTCCGAAGTTCTTCTTTCTCTCGCTGTATGTTACGATAATATTGGGCTGTGGAAACGTGGCGAGCTTCCGAACCGGACACTCCACGTTGCAAACCGTATTTCTCCATAAGTTTGGCATAGCTATCGTGGAAGGCTGTCATCGTATCACGATTCAATACATCATCAGCGCATAGGCGGACTGCATCGGCTTTCTTACGATACTTCCGTTTACCATCCGTTTGTTCTTTCTTTGCTTTCCTACGTTCCCCTGTTACTATTGGCACAACAGTAGCATGGATATGCGGTGTTAGTTCATCCATGTGCAGGACTGCGGAAACGGTGTTCTCCCGTCCGAAGTTCTTATATAGCCATTGTAGATTATCATTGCACCATTCGTCAATGCGTCCGCTCTCCTGTATCTTCATCATATCTTCGTGCGTTCCCGAAAGCATGACACGGATTGCCCGTACTTGGTCGGGGGTAATCTTTCGTTTTACCCCTGCCGATTTGATGCGCTGGCTTATCGCTTCGTTCCGGTCTTTCACGCCATCGGGCGGTTCTATCAATTCCCGATTAAGATGCGTGCGTGTGGAGTCGGCATTGTGAGGTATCACTTTGCGCTCGATATGGTCGGACATCCGGCTATCGGATGTACCTTTTGCTTTATTGAATTGTAGGCTGGTATATCCCATTACTTTATCTGTTTTAGTTAGACAATTCCGCTTGCCAGCGTGCCGCATGGCTCACGGGGTTTCCAAAGGGGTAGCACCCCGTTGGCTCATTCTGGTGTTTTTAGCAAAGGAGCGAAGCGGTTGCGTGAAGAAAACGCCATAATAAGCTATGGTATTTCTGACTAAATACCTCCGGGCTGCGTACGGTCGGCTACATCCTGAACCCTCTGCTTTTCTTCTTGGGTGGTTGCTGCTCCTGTTTATTGGGATTATTAGCCGACTGTGTTTGCTTGGGTGGTTGTGTCAAGTCTACCGACTGCACCAACCGTTTCCCACACAGATAGTCGTTCAAATCTTTGTGTCCGTTATACAGATGCGAGGAATCACGCACACGCAAACCATATTCGCTTTGGATTACTTCAACGGCTTTTCTTCCGGCATCGTCATTATCAAGAAAGCAGTGGATTCGTTCATAATCTGCCAACGGGTACAAGGCTTTAGAAAGATTGGACGTTGAGTTCAAGACAAGATAATCTTGTGCATTCAGGTCGGGATATTCCGGGCTTCTTTGCTTACGGATAGTAAGAAAAGAAAGATAGTCCATAAAGCCCTCGAATACAAAACAGCTATCTCGTTTTTCCTGCTGCTGAATATGGGTTATATTTTTAGGAGCTATGCAACCTTTAAAAAATGGATTGCGCACTTCATACCCTCCTGACACATTTTGAAAGCCTACTGCAAAGTACGGTTTCCCATTGCTAACAAAATGCAGTTCCTTGCATTCTCTTTTTGCCAGTTCTACATCTATTCCACGCTCATGCAAATAGCGAAGCAATGCCAGATGAGCAAGCGGAGCAATCTCCAAATTCTGAAAACTTGGCTCTATGGCTCGCTGTTGAAAAGAGAAAGCCACCGGAAAAATAGACGGTACTTTCTCTTCAATGCAACGTAGCAGGTCGGACACATTATAAATATGATAGAGTTCTGCTGCCAGTGCAATAATATTACCACCCTTACCCATTCCGAAGTCATACCATTCGTTAAGGTCTGTATTGACTTTGAATGATGCTTCCTGTTCTGTTCTCAATGGTGATTTATACCAAAGGTTACAGCCCTGTTGTTTTACAGGGTTAAAACCTAAACTATGCAGATAGTCTGCCAATCTTATATTTTTTGCTTCTTGTATAGTCATATATTCTACGAGATTAAAAATGAATGAAAAATTGATGATTTGATGAATCGGAAACACTATTCACTGAAAGACAAACAGATAGCTATTCATCAAAGCTTCATCTAACTACTCACCAAAAGAGAATTATATCTTTCTCTTTTCATCAGTACCATATTTTAGATGAGCAAATGATGAAAGTATATACTGTTAGTTATCAGTATATTATTTTATTTCTTCATCAATTCATCAAAATAATTAGAGTTCAGCCAATTGTTTTTTGGTTACGGTATAGAATCGTCCCGTTTTCTTGACTGACAAGTAATGACACTGTTGTGTATAGTCCAATTGATACGTAGTATAGGTAAGTGTATTGATGGCAGGTGTCAGTTTCCAACACTCTTGTACTACCTTGCGTATTTGGTACTTTTCTACCTTGACCTGTGTATTCATCAACAACGGTATTACATCGTTCAAGCAAAACGAAAAGCTATCTATGCCTACACTATCCATAATATCAAGAATGAGCTCCGAAAGTTCTATCTCCAATCGGTTACGGTTACTGCGGATAATCTTCTGCAATGCAGGGGTATGTGTCAGCTTTGGATCAAACCACATCCGGCTCTCTTTTTGCGTAGTCAGTATTCGATGTAGCAAATGATACAAAAATGCCGGAATCTCATCTTTCAGCTTTTGGAGAAAATTAGTATCATCCTTTTCCAGACTGCTAATCTTCCTAACCCAATAACGGGTTTCTCCGGCATCAATGATGACAGGTAAGTATTCATTATTGGAGCATAACACAAACTTGGCAAAGAATGATATTTCGTCACGATCTTTTCCTTTGGCTTCTACTTTATAGGAAAGTGTTGTGCTTAAGTTCTTTAACCGCTCGGAGTCCTCTCTACGGTTCAAAAGCACTTCATCCACCATAATAAGGAGTTTTCCTGCCCAATCAGAATTAAACTGGCTACGAAAATCTTCATTCGTATTGAATGTCACGTTATCCTGAAAGAGGGCTTTCAGGAAGTTCAGAAACGTACTCTTTCCCGTATTGCGTTCTTCTGATACCAACAATAAGACAGGGAGCTTTTGAACAGGCTGCAAGTAAAGTAATTGCAGATAGTCCATTCCTAACTCGTATTGTTCTCCAAAAATGTGCTTCACCAACGATTGAATACAAGGAAATTCGCCTTGCTTCGGCTTATGGTCTATCTGCTCATACCTATTCAGGAATTTATCGCTAACAATAGGCTGATAGTTCACATGGTCAGGAACAGTACAGAAACCGTCATATTTGGGGACGGTTCCTATATAGTCCTTGCCGTAGTCTTGGCGCAATGTTTCATTGTTCCATAAGACACGCTTTTTGATACACTCTCCGTTTAGGTTTGGTTTCCACACAATCTTATAAAGCGTAGTAGCCACACGGATAAATTCTTCTTTATTCTCCGGCATCGCTTACTTCTTTGCCAAAGGTTTACTACTCATTACATATCGCTGCGCTTCCTGCTCTATTTGCACCTGCGTCTTAACAGGATTTTGGCGTAGCCACATTTCCAAATCTGCCTTTTCAAAGTACAGCATCTTTCCTTGTGGTTTGTAATGGGGAATCAGATTGCCCGAAGTTAGCTTGTACAGATAACTTTTAGACAAGTGCAAAAACTTGCTTGCTTCATCGAGGCTAAGCACATTCTTTGTAAGGAATAACATTTGTTCGAGTTCTGAAACTCGCATCTCTAAGTTCTTATCCATATTGTTTTTAGGATTTTGAGTGAAACAATATGAAGGTGCGCACCCTCGTTTTCTTGTTGTTAACGAGGGCGAAATTAGAGCTTTTAAAATGGTTAGGAGTTGAGCGATTATTGACCTCTCAACCTATACTCAACCTTTTTTCACTTGTTTGATGTATTTGTCAATGATTTCATGACCTTTTGGAAGTACCCCTTTAGAGCTGTCATTCGCAGAGGATAAATCGGTGCGTGTCAGAAACTTATCTTTTACTTTACCTAAGACCAATTTGTTGTTAGCAATAACAGATTGCCACTCATAGGCAATGTATTTCCGATTTCCAAGTTCTGCCATCAGGTAGGTAAGCAAACGGGTATTATTCGACTTTAAAGCACCGTCAAGCGTACAAGAAAAGAAGTTGCTAAGAATATCGAAGGTCACTTCCGTTGTGAAAAGCCGTACTTCGTTAATACATTCAACGAGAAGTTTTATCTCTTTAGGGGTCAGTATAGATTTAAACGGATTGGATTTACCCACTATCTTTATAGGTTCAGGTTCGGGAACTTCCGTTTCTTCTTTTTGGCAAGTAGGTTGTTCTTCAGGCATAGGTTCTACAACAGGCGCAGGTTCGGTGTATTTCACCTCCTGCTCCTGCAAATACTCTAAATACTTGGAAGAAGTGATAAACTTTATAATAGGTGATAAATAAGGTAGCAGTGCATCGTAAGCAGTCGGTTCTTTCAGATATGCATTCATATCGAAATCGGCACACACGAAAGAAAGATACTTCCTCCGTTCATCAGGAGTTAAATCTTCAAAGAAACCACCTTCCCACAGGAAGTCAGGAATTTCCATATCAGTACGAATTGAGCGTAATGCACGATAGTTTTGGCGCATAATCACCACTTCTTCGGCAATACGAAAAATCTCTTGCCGCAAGTATTCTTTGAACTGCGCTTCGGTCAGATACTCACATTTGAGCATCAGTGCATCTGTCAATACTGCATAGTCGTGTGTTATACAACTATCGACAATCTTTTGTATTTCCCTGAATGTGGCTTCTCTGCTATCTTCCATAATTGTACATATTGGATATTACAGTGCAAAGATAAAGAGAGAATGAGTATTAAAAGGAAAAGAAACAAAAAAAAATCAAGAGTATGAACTAATTCCACCTTCAGCGATTAACGCTATATTTATCATTTTCAGCATGTTATATTACATATTCAATCAGATTCCTAAAAACCATACTATATTATTTGGAATATCAATGTGTTATATCTATATTTGAACTAAATCGTTCAAATTTTAATTCAAAAAGCCACCAATCTATGAGGATCTATTTAGACAACTGTGTACTTCAAGATTTAAAGGTCAATAATACCTTACTCGAATCTGTATGCCTTAATAAACGCTCTAACATATACACTTATTCAGAGGCACATATAATGGACTTGTTACGCGACAAAAGTGAGCAGAAATTTAATGATGCCGAGTTTATAGAAAAAATCGTTGATGATAATTGTTGGTTATATGATAAAGGAACAACTTTAAGCTATATCACTCCTAAAGAACATTTAAGTAATATATCTAACAATATAGATGATACTTTCAATATACAGGATACCGAATTTTGTGGCTTATTCAAGTCAATCTTAGAAATAATCCCATGCCCCTGGGATCAAACTTCTTTTAATGAACTTACAGACAATTACCCTACTCAACTTAAAAGTCTGTATTCAAATTCTTCCAATATGTATGAGTTTATGACTAATATGTTAGATTTATCAGATTCGCTCGCAGAGGAACAAAAAGAATTCAAATCTATATTATCATACCTGCACTCCAGTATATATTCCCCTTTATATAAAATGATGGGAATAGAGGGTTGTGGAGAATCCCGCATAGAAGATAAAATTGCATTTCGGGAATCTTTTATCAATTATCACAAGAAAACATATCCTAATAGAAATTTTCAAGAACATTTTTTAGATATGTATTGCAATTTAGAGTTTATGGGGCTTGTAAAAGGTAAACCGAGAAAACAAAAGATGATGAACTTTATAAACGATGCTAAACATGCTTTTTTCGGGGCGTATTGTGATATTGTTGTATCCAAAGATGTTGATTTTTTAAATAAATCAAGATTTATTTACGACCTATTTGATATAAAAATTCCCGTTCTAAGCATAGAAGAATTCTCTGAATGGCTAAAAGACAATCAAGAACATAACTTCACAGAATCTTTTGCGGAGTTACAAGACGATTTCACTACAAGAATTATTCAAGAAGATAATACTAACGGAGTAAATACTACCGTAGTTAGATTAAGAAATATATACCATTCCTATTTTAACATCTTCATTATTGTTTCAGACAAATGTGGTACCTATTATTATCTTACCAAAGAATATAACAATTACTGCTCAAACACTTTAGTGAAAGAAATCCAATACTTAGTCAGTTCCCTAATTAAGACACTAGGAAATGACATATTCAATAAAGGAGAGTTTGAACAATCTGAAATCAATAACAATGGGAAATGGACAGGAAGATGCTGGGATATAGAAGATTTCATAATTTCATTGAATTATCAAAGTAAGTTGCAACTAACGATCTATCCCAAACAATATCTTGCCCAGTCAGAGCGTGAAATTCAGTTACAAGCCAAACCCAATGAGAATATAGATTAGCAAAATACTTAAATATGCATCCATGATAAAATTTTCGAGGAAGGAAAAAGAAGAAATATCAAGAGTACGAGTTAATAAGTCCTAAATACAAAGCCTTTCAAACAAGCAAAGTACACCTTAATTCTTGTTTTCGTCAATCAGTACACATTTAGTACACTTCGCAGAAAGAAAAAATCCTGATAATCAGGTGATTATCAGGATTTCTAAGTACCCAGAGCCGGGATCGAACCGGCATGGAAGTGAATCCACTGGTGTTTGAGACCAGCGCGTCTACCAATTCCGCCATCTGGGCATTTTTGATTAACCTTTAGCAGTAGGTTTGTTTCTCAAATGCGTTGCAAAGGTACAGCTTTTTTTTAAACCCGCAAGCGTTTGGGTAAAAATTTTCAAATATTTTTTTCACAGTGGGAATATGTATGGGATTGTTTCGCATAGAAAGATTATTTCGTTACATTTGTAAACGTATAATCATAATAACAGCCAATATCATGAAAGATAATTATTGCGTCATCATGGGAGGCGGAATCGGTAGCCGTTTCTGGCCTTTCAGTAGAGAAAGTTACCCAAAGCAATTCCTTGATTTTTTTGGGAGCGGACGGTCTTTACTGCAAATGACATTTGATCGCTTCGCAAAAATCATCCCTACTGAAAATATATACATCGTTACCAACGAATCTTATGCGGACTTAATCAAGGAGCAGTTGCCGGAATTAGCGGAAGAACAAATCCTTTTGGAACCGGCTCGTCGCAATACAGCTCCTTGTATCGCTTATGCGGCTTATCATATTAAGGCATGCAATCCGGAAGCCAATATTGTCGTAGCCCCTTCCGACCATCTGATCTTAAAAGAGGATGTTTTCTTGAGGGACGTTCAAAAAGCGTTGGATTTCGTGAAGAGAAACCGTGCGTTGGTCACCTTGGGCATTAAGCCTAGCCGCCCGGAAACAGGATACGGATATATCCAAAGCAGTGATACGGTAGTAGATGATTTCACCAAGGTGAAGACCTTTACTGAAAAACCGAACCTCGAGTTGGCAAAGGTATTTATGGAAAGTGGAGAATTCTTCTGGAATTCTGGCTTGTTCGTCTGGAACGTGAATACGATCTTGGAAGCGTTCTCTAAATATCTCCCGGATATCAGCAGCCGTTTCGATCTAGGTAAGGATAAATTTAATACCCCGGAAGAAAAAGCGTTCATCCAAGAGAATTTCCCTTATTGCCTAAATATATCCATCGACTACGGTATCATGGAGAAAGCGCACAACGTATATATGCTATGTGTAGATTTCGGTTGGGCCGACCTCGGTAGCTGGGGATCTTTGTTCGACCTAGCGAATAAAGACGAAAATGAGAACGCAGTATTGAAAAATAACGAGGCAATGTTATACGAATGCTCCGGCAACGTGATCGCATTGAATAACCCGAAACGTCTAGCCGTTATCCAAGGACTGAAAGATTGCATCGTGGCCGAGTCTGGGAACGTATTATTGATTTGTAAGAAGGATGACGAACAACGTATCAAACAATTCGTAGCCGACGCTAAAATCAAATACGGAAAAGAATACAACTAATTAAGAATTGAGAATTGAGAATTGAGAATTATCGGCAAGCGGTATTCATTCTCAATTCTCAATTTTCAACTTCTTAGCAAGATATCGTACAGGATACCACGCAGCCAAAAAGCCTATTGTTAATACCGTTACAAAGACTGTTATTATATCCACCGGGACTACACGTACCGGATAAGCCTCTATAATAAACGCTCCGGCAGCTTCCCCTAGTTTTATAAAGCCAAACTCTTGTTGTAGCAAGCAAAGTACAACCCCGATCAAGACTCCGATCAAAGCTCCAAAACCGGAGATCATCCAGCCTTCAAACAAGAAAATCCGACGGATCAGACTGTCATCAGCCCCCATATTACGCAGTGTACTCACATCCTCCTGTTTCTCGATCATCAACATGGATAAAGAACCCACCACGTTGAATAAGGCGATCGCCAATATAAAAGTAAGGATCAAGAAGGTCGTCCATTTCTCGACTTGCATCATCTTGAAAGAAGCCTCTTGTTGCTCAAAACGGTCTTGCACGATATATTGATCACCTAGGATACGTTGAATCTCTTTCTTTACCGGAGCGATATCCCCGCTATCTTTCACCTTCAATTCCACCGCTGTCACTTCTTTATCATAATTAAATAAAGAACGGGCCAATGACAAAGGCACGATCATATATGAATCATCGTAAACCTGTTGGTCCGTACGAAAGACAGCACCGATATAAGCATATTCCAAATTGAAAGAAGAAGCCGGATTCGCCATGTTCACCTTCTCCTCCCGCTTCGGAGCGTAGATCTCTAGCGGAGAGACGAAGCCTGCGTTTATTCCTAGCGAGAAAGCCAATCCGATCCCCATATTCGCGTAATTCGCCACCTCGTCATTCAGAAGGAACTTTCCATCGATCAAGATACTATCGATCTGCGCCAGTTTCTCATATTGCTCGTCTACACCTTTCAAGGTAGCTACACCCTGACGATCTCGATAACGGACCAAGGCATTGTCCTGCAATACCTCACTAAAACAAACAATGCCGGGCAATTCCCTCACCTTACGTATCTCTTCCGAGGTCGGGTCGAAAACCTTCCCTTTCCGAGGCATGATCTTCAACTCCGGATCAAAATTGCTGAAGAGAGAAGAGACCAAATCGTTGAAACCATTATAGACCGACAAGGCGCATACTAAGGCGATCGTGGCGACAACAACCCCGCATACCGATACCATCGATATGACATTTATGGCATTGTGCGACTTCTTCGAAAAGAGATATCGCCGGGCTATATAGAACGGAAGATTCAAGGCTCCTCTGATTACTTATGCAAAAGATTGTCGATATTCTCGATATAATCCAATGAATCGTCTATAAAGAAGCTCAATTCAGGAATCTTACGAACCTGCAAACGAATACGTTGCCCCAAATCAAAACGGATCGCTTTCGTATTGCTCCGTATAGCCTCCAATAGCTCTTGCGATTTATCCGACGGGAAAATGCTTAAATAAGCTCTCGCCACACTTAAATCCGGACTTACACGAACTACGCTGACAGAGACCAATACGCCATGCATTCCTTGCGTCTGCTTCTGAAATATATCACTCAACTCCTTCTGTAGAAGGCGTTCGATCTTTTGTAATCTAGTACTTTCCATACGCTTTATTATTTACTTTTTCCAGATCATCGTCAAGCCATCACGTAAAGGGAGGATCACCTTCTCTACCCGATCGTCTTGCTTAACCTTTTCATTAAAAACCAGTATTCCCTTCGTTTGTTTATCGGAAGGATGCACTTCTTCTACCACTTTACCGTCCCAAAGCGTATTATCCGCGAGAATCAAGCCGCCCGGACGGACCATCGGGAATACCAAATCATAATACTCGGAATACAGGCGTTTGTCGGCATCGATAAAAACCATATCGAACGTCTCATCCAAACGGGGGATAATCTCCATCGCATCCCCAAAATGGACTTTTATCTTGTCCTTATGTAGCGAGCGGGAAAGATATTTCATGATAAAATCCTCCATCTCGTCATTGATCTCGATCGTATGGATCAACGCCCCCTCTTCCATGCCTTCCGCCATACACAAAGTGGCATAAGACGTATAAGTCCCGATCTCCAAGACTCTTCTCGGACGAATCATCCGGCAAAACATCTTCAATATCCTACCCTGCAAATGCCCGGATAGCATACGCGGACGGAGAAGGTTCACATTGGCGTCGCGATTCAACGCCGACAGCAAATCCCCTTCTTCATCCATATGAGAAAGAATATACGCATCAATCTCGCCCGTAAACATTCCTCTTACTCTTTAAAAGTAGGCAACTGATATTGCGTGCCGGCATCCAGCACCTTTCCTACGTTGTTAATCTCCAAAAAGCTGGTACCGCCACCTTCGCCGAAGCTACCGCTCAAATACGCTACCATATCGTTGCGAGTGATACGTCCGCTATGGATCAGCTGGTTCAACGCATCATAGAAATATCCCCTACGACTGTCGTTGTACGGCTGATGAACCGCCCATACCCCATAAGAAAGACCCAACATACGCATCACACGAGGATTATAGCATATAGCGAACACAGTAGAGGTTCCGCGGAAAGCGGCCAGATAACGTGCCGTACGACCCGTATAACTATCCGTGATAATCGCCTTCACATGTAATTTAGAAGAAGACTTAACGGCTTGTTTCGCCAAGAAAGAAGTCACGTCTAAATCATTCCCCTCGATCGGCACACGGATATCATTCGCGGAAAGCTTAGTCTTCTCGGCCTCACGAGCCACTTTCGTCATGGTCTGTACCGCCTCAACCGGATATTTTCCATAAGCCGTCTCACCGCTTAACATCAAAGCATCCGTACGATAATAAATAGCGTTGGCGATATCCGTAACCTCGGCACGAGTAGGACGAGGATTATTAATCATGGAATGAAGCATTTGCGTAGCCACGATAACCGGCTTCTTCACTTCCACGCATTTACGGATCAGCATACGCTGGATACCCGGGATCTTCTCGGCCGGAACCTCGATACCCAAGTCACCACGAGCGATCATGACGCCATAAGCCACTTCCAAGATCTCCTCGATATTGTCTACACCCTCTTGATTCTCGATCTTAGCGATAATCTTGATGGGGCTGTTACGCTCGTCCAAGATACGTTGGATATCCAACACGTCCTGTTTGTTGCGAACAAATGAGTGAGCGATAAAATCAAGATCATGATCGATCGCCCAAAGGATATTATTACGGTCTTTCTCAGTCAACGAAGGCAAATTGATACGTACGCCCGGCACATTCACGCTCTTGCGGCTACCTAGCGTAGCGTCATTCTGGATCTCGCAAAGCAAACAATCGCCGGATTTCCCGGTAACCTTCATTTCCAGATCACCATCATCGATAAGGATGTCGCTGCCAATCGCCAAGTCGTTCACGAAATTCTTATATGACACACAAATACAATCATGCGAAGTTTCCTGATCGGGATTACCGATTACCTTCACGATCTCTCCAGTCTTGAAAGGGATCGGTTCCTTGTTTACCGTCGTCGTGGTACGTACTTCCGGCCCCTTCGTATCCATCAAGATACCGATACGGTCGGATACGGTACGGACGTTATTTACCACACGGGTCAACCCCTCTTCCATCATGTGAGCCGTATTCAGGCGCACCACATTCATTCCCGCTTTATATAACGCCTCAACGAACGCAACGTCGCAGCGCTGGTCGGAAACTGTAGCAACAATCTTCGTATGCTTTAACATATACCTTAAATTATTATAACCTAATTATTAATTCTATTTGATAACCTTCTAAACCTTCTATCACATAAACGATTCGATCGCCAACCGATACGAATCCAGCCCAAACCCAAGAATCACTCCCCTGCATGCCGCCGATATCATCGACACATGACGAAACGATTCACGGGCATGCACATTCGAGATATGCACCTCCACGACTGGCGTAGTAACCGCCTTGATAGCATCGTGCAACGCAATGGAAGTATGCGTATAAGCGCCGGCGTTCAACACGATACCGTCATATTCAAAACCCACCTCATGGATCTTGTTAATTATCTCTCCTTCCACATTACTTTGATAATAAGATATCTCACACTGAGGAAAGCGGGCACGTAACTCGCTCAAATAGTCCTCGAACGAGGCATTTCCGTATACTGTCGGTTCTCGCTTGCCCAACAGATTCAAATTAGGGCCATTGATGATCTGAATCTTCTTCATTCTTATTGTAAGTTTATTACCTTTGTACCGCCCGTTGAGGCCGGAATTATCCGGCAAAGGTAAGGATTTTATTTGACACATTCATAACGACATACCGACAATGCGACAAGGAAAAGATATAATAAACCGATATAACACCTATTTACGGTTAGAAAAATCGCTCTCTGCCAACTCCATCGACGCCTATTCGACAGATCTTGACAAATTGCTACGTTTCGCAGAGGATGAGAAAAAGGACGTTAAGAAGATCAGCTACGACGACTTGCAACAGTTCATCGCCCAATTACGTGACATCGGTATCCATCCCCGATCGCAAGCACGCATCATCTCGGGTATCAAATCGTTCTATCGTTTCTTATTGCTTGACAATTATATAACAAATGATCCGACCGAATTGTTAGAGTCTCCCAAGATCGGATTGAAGCTGCCGGAAGTATTAACCGTCAACGAGATAAATAGCATTCTCGACACGATAGACCTCACGCTTCCCGAGGGACAGCGGAACCGTGCGATGCTGGAGGTTTTATATAGTTGCGGACTGCGCGTATCGGAGCTTACTGGCCTGCGTTATTCGGATATATATCCCAAGGAAGGTTTCATCCGGGTAGAGGGTAAAGGAAGCAAACAACGGCTTGTTCCTATCTCCGAAGTTGCTTTGCGGGAAATTAAAAACTATCTGTATGACCGGAATTCGGTCGTGGTTAAAAAAGGCTTCGAGGATATTTTATTTCTAAGCCGGCGAGGAACGGCCCTCTCCCGTATCATGGTATTTCATATCATCAAGCAACAAACGGAGGCCGCCGGTATCCATAAAAACGTAAGTCCCCATACCTTCCGTCATTCTTTCGCCACCCACTTGCTGGAAGGCGGCGCCAACTTACGCGCTATCCAAGAGATGCTGGGGCATGAGAAAATCACCACCACCGAGATATATACACATATCGACCGGGAATTCCTTCGCAAAGAGATACTGGAACATCATCCGAGGAGCAGGCCAAGAACTTAAAAGAACCGACCCTGCTCCGCTAGCAAAGCCCCAAGGATGTCATAAATTATTTATTTCCTCCTCTGACAAACCAGTATAACGCACGACCATTTCCATCGAAAGCCCATCAGACCGCATACGCCGAGCTGTTTCTAGACGTTCTTCCACACGGCCTTCTTCTCGACCTTCAAACTTAGCAGTGCTCAACACGTCATTCTGGATCATAATCGCATTCAGATGTTCGTCATAAGCATAACGTTCCTCGGGAGACATTGAGTAATAGCGTAATTTCTCTCGTGCCTCTTCCAAGCCGGGGGCTGTCGTTCCGGAAGTTATGATCCCGTCTTTCAAGTATCGAACCCACTCCTCCAAGGGGGTTACGGCCACCTTATCAAACTCATTCACCCGGACCAATATATACTCAGGAAAGATCTCCGAGGGAAGACGCTTGACGATCGCACCCCGCTCCTTGGTATTTACCTGTAAATGATCATGCGTATGCACGCCGACGAATTGGTTCTGCCCGTGATACAGATAATCGGTTCCTACGCCTATATCAAAATAAAGGATACTGATTGAATAGACCTTTTTCACCCCGGAATAGTCCTGTCCCAAATGAAGATGCTCGGTGACGGCCTTTGCCACGCCATAGAGCACGCGTTCCAAATAATAAAGCTCGCGGGTATTCTGGATCTCGATAAGGATGATATCTCCCTTTGTGTTCTTGGCCTTGATATCCACCCGATTGAATTTATCGTCGGCGTCCTGTTGGTTCCCCTCACTCTCCAATATCTCCTCAATCTTGATCTGCTCGCCCAAGAACACGGTAAGAAAGCCTTCTAGCACTCCGAAATTCGCTTTTTGCCGGAGTAGGCGTTTGATGGCCCAGTCGAAACGGATATATCGATCTTGTAATTCCTTCATATACTTCTCCTCTTTTTCTGTTTTCTTTTCCATAGTCATATCATGTTTTAGTTACCCCACTATTGGGTGGCTCCAAATGTACATAAAAAGATCTGGAATACAAGCCTATCCCATCTAAAAAGAAATGTCCTTCTTTTTGGATCCGTAAGTGAATAGCCAACGAACGGGATCGTAAGCGATCGCAAATGGGTATTCGTGTACCGTTATTACTCTATTTTAATCTCATATTTTATCGATTTAAACTATTTACTTAAAGACAAAAAACATGGATGTGGACAAATGATCACACATCCATATCTAATTATCAACAAATTAAAAGTTATCAGGTTCTCCTAAAATGAACAAATGTAAGTACAGCTCAATTCTTAGAAATGAGGATTCTGTACCAAATGACCATCCGACTTATCAATCTCTGATTGAGGAATCGGCAAGTATTTCTTTGTATCATCCCAGCCTTTGATAAAATCTTTCGCTTGGTTCGTACGTACTAAGTCCCAATAACGAATACCTTCCATCGCAAACTCATAACGGCGTTCCTTATAGATATTATCCAATGAAACCGCCGGAACCTTATAATCATCCCCCATCGCACGTTTAACGACTCTCGCATAATAATCCTGTGCCTCGCCTACGCTACCTCCACTCCTCAACAAAGCTTCCGATGCCATCAATAATATGTCGGAGAAACGAATTACACGGTAATTGTTCTTATAATTCAGCGCTTCCGTACCAACCGTAGAAGAATACCCCGCACGAGGATGATATTTGCGTACGCTATATCCTGTATATTGATTCACATCCGAGCTAACCGTCCCGCCTTCCGCTCTAAACTCCTCATGATCTATGATTGTTGTCCACTTTCTAGGATCATTTGGTAAAAACGCATCATTCAATGCTTTTGTTACAGGCGCAAAACCCCAACCTTCCACATATACATTATTAGGATCTTTCAAACCTCTGGCTCCTAGCATTATTATATCGGAGTTACCTTGATTAGCCTTGCCTGCCCAATCATTCGAGTTCCCGATTTCCGTATAATTGACTTCAAAAACAGATTCTTTGCACCACTCATACTCATCATCAAAAAGAACCTTATAATCCGGGATCAAGTCATATTGATAGGTAGGATCGGTAATTAGTTCTTTCAATTGGCTGGTGATCTCCTTCATTTTTGTATCATCATTCTGATAGAGAACGATACGTGCTTTCATCGCGATAGCGGCACCATTCGTAGCTCGTCCTTTCTCATTTGCCGGGACTATCTTAGGTAACTTCCCAATAACATTATTATCTAAATCCTCGATTAATTTCGCATAGACCTCATCCGGCTGTAACTGAGGGACAGTTGTTATATCATCCAATCCCTAATTCGTCTCGTAATACGGTATGTATCCAAAGAAACGCCACAACTGGAAATAATAAAATACACGCAAGAAATGAGCCTCAGCCACATAACGATCACGAAGCTCCTCCGACATCGTCCCCTCCGGAAGAAGAGGGCATTTCTCTATCACGATATTCGCACGGTTCACACCCTCATACGAACGCCCCCATAAACCCTCGGGTAAGTTTGTCGGTGTCACCCAATTGGTAAAATCATTCACTCGCTGCAACTGCGGTTGATCCGATACCGTCGATCCACCGGTCTCCGCATCATCCGACATGATATTACTTACCAGTTCATAAGAGCTATACGCATTATAAGCGTTCCATTTCAACGGATCATAGGCAGCGACCAATGCCTCGGTCAAATCCTCCTGTGTCTTGTAATAATCCGTTTCGATAACCTTATTCGTCGGAGACAACTCCAAAAAATCATTGCAGCCACTTAGTCCGAATACAACGGCTAGCAGATAAATATATTTATTCATAACACTAATTTTAATGATTAAAATGTCAAATTCAATCCAAATGTATAAACCCGGGCTTGAGGATATACACCCTTATCTATACCCATTGTTGAACCGATTTCCGGATCCATTCCCTTGTATCCCGTAATAGTCAACAAATTATCGAACGACGCATAAAACCTCAAGCGTTGTATATAAGCTTTTCGGGTCAACTGGGCCGGCAGCGTATAACCTATCTGTAAATTACGTAAGCGCAAGAAAGAAGCATCGTGAACCAACAAAGTAGACGGACGGAAGTTCTTAGGCGTATCACCCAAGACAATCCTTGGCATCGAATTGGAGGTGCCCGGTCCTGTCCATCTTTCCAAAGCATCCGACGTATAATTGACCGCCGCCAACTCATAACGGCGTAACGCATCGAAAACATCCGCCCCGAAAGAACCTTGGAAAAAGGCACTAAAATCAAAGCCATTCCAATCAGCCGCAACAGTAAGTCCAACCATCCAATCCGGATTAGGCTTGCGTGTCCTCTTTCAAGACAATCTGTAAATCAGTCTGCGTACCGACCTTAACCGTATGGGAGAGATAGCCTATAAACGAGATTTCCAATATATCGCCATTTTCACATCTAACGTAAATACGCCATTCATGTCAGAGATCGTACCGGTAGTAGTTCCTTTTACGGAAATACTCGCACCGATAATCGGAGTTTCATTCGTATCCAAGATCGTTCCTCGCAATTTCCTTACCGCTTGAGAAACTTCCATCGGATTTACATCAGGACGGGAAAGGCCGCTTGCCTCCAAATTGCCACTTAAGGAAGCGAGCAATAATGACCCGACACATATCCAACGCCATCGCTGATCCTTACTTTTCTTTTTCATAAATTATTCGAATTTAAAGGGATAGCATTCCCCTCGACAGCACTCACGAGGAGTGCCGCCGTAGGAAATCAGATATAAAAGCTAACCTAACTAATTTAGTGTATACTCGAAGTAATCTTTGAAAGAGGTTACCGCATCGCCTACTTTTAGGTAACGGCGACTAAGCACTGGTTTCGAAGCCCCCTCCTCATGATACTCGGCTATCAAAAGATAACCTCCTGCTTTTGAGGGCAATTTCAGAAGGCAAGGCTGAAGCCGCTTGCCAAAAGGTTCAATCACAATAGACTCTTCTTGTGTCGAAATAATAGTTCCTTTCTCGTCTAGTAGTTTCAAGAGAACTTTTCCAGACGACTCCTTATGCAAGTCGTTCACCCCTACCAAGTTGAATACTAAATCACTACCCGGTTTCAAGGCAGGGAGATGTTTTGTATAACGATGGTCCGTCAAGTCGATAAAGACCGCTGTTGGAGCGAAGCAATGCTTGAACCACCGGAAAGCCGGCGAAGGTTGCAAGTCCTTAATATCATTGATAAACCAATCTCCCGTAAAACCATAATTATTTGTCAAATGACAAAAAGCCAAGATTCCGCCTACCGAACGTTCCGAACGCAGCCATTCCGTCTCAAGTTCCAACCAATATGCCTGCAATTCACGACATTGTTCCGGAGTGGCATTCTCGCCAAGATAGTAATTGTAATTGTTAAGTGTCAACTTCGAGGGACGTCCGTCACGCCATAACCAAATCCATCCGTACTCATTGACTAACTGAGGAACGCCCGCATCTAGTATAGAAGAGAAACCTACCCAATTCTCATGCAATGCACCTAAGTTATAGAGATTGTTTTTGAAGTAGTCGTTCAGTTCGCTAGAATGCATCAACGTAAGCGCACGATAAGGGTGTGGCTCATCCATCTCATCGTTCGTCCCCATCTGATCTGATGTCATATAGCCGGCATCCCAGATTCGGGTTGGGTCTAATTCCTTTAGTTCGGGAATCAGCGTATTTCCTATATAACTGTCCCAGTTCTCATTGATCGCATCCCAGATCACGATACTGGGATGATTCCCATCGCTCCATACCCAATTCGTATACTCCTTACGTACCTGTTCATCCCATCCATGATTTTGCCAATATAGCCACTCATTCTGTAATACAAAACTTTATCGACCCGCATCTTACCAGTAGCCGTAATGAACACGTCATCCCAGATTCCGGGTAGGTAATGGACTTTCTCCTTATCCGTTCCGCCGGCGGCCTCGCTAGGCAACCACGCCCGGTCGCCCACCTGAATCAATATCTCATTGTCCGAGCCATATTTTACGGCACTCGTAATATTAAAATCCATTGGAGTATAGCATTCCATTGAAGCCCCCACTTCATGCCCATTCACGAAGACTCGTGTAACATATTGGCTTTTCTTTATCGTAAGGAATAATTGCTCATCCTTAAATTTCTCATCGATAAATACTTTCCGCTTATACCAATTATACATCGGCGTATAATCTCTCTCTAAGAAATTAAACTGTTCCACCAGCTCCACGCCGTCAGGTTTCTTAAAGAATTTCTCGTATTGAGAGATTTTAGGCCTCGCTAGATGCACCAATCCCGGAACCGGTATCTTACGGGTATATTTCCGTGGAGGAAAAGCCAGTTCCGTTTGATCGAAATCCCATTCCCCATTTAATGAGATCGTTGTCCTCCCATCATCGGCCCAAGCGAATACAGATAGGAAACAACACATAATTAAAATTATTCTTTTCATGACATCCGATTTATTTAACTCTTTCACGAAGGCAAGTTACAATTATTAAAGACATAAACTTTATAGAAATTTACCTCCTGCTTTTAGAATCTTATCAAAATATAAGAATGATCGTAATACATACCATCCCAAGATTAAAGTCGTTTCAACAATTTAGCCGCTACCTCATTATTCTCCGTGAGAGACATATCAATAGGAGAAGAACGGATAATAGAAGTCAATCGTTTATGCCATTCCACATCCCGCCACATTCCAACAAACTGAGGTCCGCAAAAATTACTGGTCGCTACACCGACCCACATACCCGTACGGGCAGCCGTAATAGCTCCTAACTCGCAAAGATCCTTTATCCAATCCCATTTCAATAAAGGCCAATCCTTATAATCCACCAATCCCCAACATTCTGTCGTAACGAGAGGACGGCGATTTTTCCGGGCCACGGAAGCCATAAGCTCGATCTTATCAGTCAACAATTTCTGCCAATATTCAGGTCTTTCCCGATAAACCCGTTCCGCGTTTTTCACCACATTTTTATAATCATCCGGTGAAAAACGATTGTAGCCATATCCCACCAGCTTATAAAATTCTCCACCATTCTGTTGGGCCATCCAAATATGATGCTCATACAAATCAAGAAAAGAGCAATCCACCTCTTCATATTTCTTGACATCTCCATGATCAAAAGAATATAAGAATGGCATATCCGGATATGCTTGTCGCATCTTCTCCAACGAGGTTTTCATCCATCGTAAGGATTCCTCCTTATACCAATTCCCCCAACCGACATTCGGATAGGTTTTAGCGAAAAAAGGAGCCCACGAATCACCGGGCCACTCATTGCAAAGATCTACATAAAGGATCGTATCCAATAACCCATCCTCCTCGATCGAACGAAGGGTTGTCAGCCAGCAATCCGCCAATTTCTCCGGTGTATCCAATTTCAGGCAAACCTCATCCACATCGAGACGATACCAAGAAGAAAGCCCGACCTTAATATCCCGCTCCTTACATTTCGACAAGAACAAGTTCAAATTCGGTTGAACTTGTACCTCATTCATATCCGGACTTCCCCAATCTTGCTGATTCCAAACTTCTTTAAGTAACCATTTCTTCATTGGATTCTCCGCCATTAAATGAGGATAAGCATCAATACGTATCGCATTATACCCCCGTTCCGAGAGCTCGTCCAATACTTGGTCCCAGTCCTCATAACCGGCTCCGGGCCAACGCCTCTCCAACCAAGAAAAATCCCACATGGTGATTGCCCGGGGCGAGATTTCTCCTTTCCCGGCAAAAGCCATTTCACTTTTAGCTGATGCATTTGATAAATCAAAAGCCACTAAGCCGCCTAATGCCGCAACTGCTGTTTGTCTAATAAATACTCTTCTATCCATATTATATTATTTTATCTTTCGGGTGTCCTCCTTTTCTCCAAAAAGCCTCGATCTTCTCCAATGAAACTCCTTTCGTTTCCGGTACATAGAAATATCCCCAAATAATCGCCACAATTCCAATGAACGCATAAAATAAGAACGCTCCTGCCGGATTCCCTTGGCTTTCGCCATTGATCGTTAAATCGGTTCCCGGTATTGAGAATACCTTCAATATCTTGAAGAAAGTAAACGATACGATCGCATTGAAAAACCAGACGGACAATGAGCCGAGAGAAGCCCCCAGCCCTCTTAACTTTTGTGGAAACACTTCCGACACAATCAACCAACCTAGCGGCCCGATGCTGATAGCGAAAAATCCCACATATAAGAAAATAAGGACGATGGAAAGCCATTTCCCGGAATCCCCTAATTGAGCGGCGAATATAAAAGAGGTAGCGAGTAACAACAAGGAAATCACGATACCGCTCAACCCCAGAAAATAAAGTTTACGCCTTCCCAGCAAACCGGAGGAAGTAACCACCTCCACCATACTATCGTCTATACCAAAATCTTTCTGGAAAAAAGGAATCGCCCCGAAAATCACGCCAGTATCAAAGCCAAACAATAGTCCTCCCATAGCGGCGACAATCGCTATTACATAAATCATCCAATATCTATAGCTCGTGTTTCTCATGTTTTTCTTGTGTATTTAATCCATCTATAAACTCAAGGCTCGAAATCACGCCATACCTCCGTCTTCAACGCCGGATTAGGCACATATAAGAAAGTCTCCGGATTTTCCTCGAATTGTCTGTAAATAGATACCCCTTTCCGAATATCTAAAGAAATATAATCCGAAGGAGATTTACAAATCAAATGAGAGGAATCGTACATCGGATTCGCGATCCATTCTAATTCATCGCTTCCATTAGCAACGCACGATGCTCTTCCTTGCCGACATCCATAGCGATCGAGTAAACCTGCTCCGGTCCCTTGCATTGAGGATCACGCAAACCCGGAAGGACACCAAGCTAATTCATCCACTCGCTTACTGATATAAGGAATGATTACCTCTTGGCTTTTTAAAATCCCCCCTCCCAGAATCACCACTTCCGGATCATAAGCATGTATATAGGTTATTATCGCCGATGCCCAGATATCCATGCATTCATTCCTAATTAATAAAGCATCTTCATCCCCCTCCTGCGCTAACCTAAAAATGCGCTTGAAATCATAGACATCCGCATCTCGTTTAAACGATTCCGATAAAAGGGCATGCTCCCGGATAATGGTCGGCAAGAAGAAAGAGGAAGACAGAGCTTCTACACAGCCTTTATTCCCGCATGAACACCGACGGCCCTTATAATCCAACACAAAATGTCCTCCCAAAGAACCCGCTTGAAAATGCAGTCCATACAGAAGCCGTCCATCGATCACGACTCCCGTACCGATACCTGTTCCGATTGTCATCATGACTACATTATTCTTTCCCCGGGCCGCACCCTGCCACCATTCTCCGGCTACGGCCAAACGAGCGTCATTATCCATGCAGAAAGGAACTTCCCAATTCTCCCATGCCCATTTATCCAGACTGATCGAACAGGCATCATCATACTTCTCATTCGTAGAGATTACCCGGTTATGAATTGGATCTACCAGCCCGGGAAAAGCCAAGCCGATACAACGAAGCGCCGCCACATCAATACGCCAAGCGGCCAACAACCGATCGATCGCCTCCTTTATCTTAGGTAAGTTCGGAGCTAATCCCAAAGCCAGACGGGAAGGTAATCTCACACAGTCTACGATCTCACCATCAGACAATAGTCCGATCTTTACGACCGTCCCCCCTAAATCTATCGCTATCGTATACATAAGCTATCGCAATTTAGGGATACCGTCCACTTCTACCAATCGGGCCGAGAAGCCCTTATTCGCGATCTCTTCATAATTATGCCCGGCATCCGAAGGCCAGCACGCGGCAAATGACAAGACGCTATTTCCAGTATTAGCTACCCGGTGCGCTACACCGCCCGGTATATAATGCAGGCTACCCGGCATCATCCTTTCCGCCCACGTATTCCGTTCCCGGTCCATCAAGATCAACATACCTTCGCCTTCCAATCCCCAATAATACTCCGAACGATCCTCTTGTTGATGAAAATGGCCTTTCGTCATGAAATACTCATCTCCCACCTTTCCCGGATATAATTGAGTAATACCAAAATAAAGCCCTCCCGGAGTGCCTTCCCGCTCCGGTAAATAACTATATACCTCGTATGCTAATTGATCTAATGGTAATTGGGGATAAGCATCTTGATTCTCAAAAATTCCGGCAAGCTCGCCTAAAGTTCTCCGGCTCTTTACCACACCTTCCCCCTTTAACTCATCTTGAAAAAATGACAAGGATGGGATTACAATCTTTTTATGTTCCATGATATTCTATTTTACGATACAACTTATATCGCAAAAATAGATCGAATACCTTGGGCTTTATTTTAGTATTTTTCCAAACAACTATGAAATCCTGCCCTTATTCTCCATCCAGGCGCTCCTTATATTTTTTCTGGTACTCGGATGGAAGCATATTCGTGGTTTTCTTAAATTGGCCGATGAAGTTGGATAGATTATTGAATCCGGCCTCGGAGCTAATCGTGGATATCTTCAGATTTCCCTCTATCAATAGTTTTTTCGCGTGTCCTATGCGCATGTCATTCAGGTACTCCATGAAAGTCTTCTTGGTCCGTTTCTTGAAATAACGACAAAAAGCGGTCGGAGTCAAGCCTACCAAAGCGGCGACTTCCTCCAGTTTCACTGGAGACGTGAAGTTCTTCACCAGATATTTATAGACCTTATTGAAACGCTCGAAATCGTCCGAGTTGACCGTTTCCGTAAACCCCGTACTGGCTAATATCTCATATTCTTCGGAAGTCGCCATTAATTCCAGTAAAGCAATCAATTTGATCACCCTACTCGCTCCCGTCTCATTGGCGGATTGGCTGATCAGCTCGGCAATCTTCTTCCGGGACTTACCCACAAACTTAATCCCTCTACGGGAACGCTCTATCAATTCCCGGATATTATTCATCTCCGGAAGACGGATTAAATTAGGTTCAAAAATCTGACGCTTGAAGAACAAGCAATGTGACTATCTATCGGGAATGGCAGTTCTTGAAATAATGGTTTCATAGGCTTTATACTAAAGGTTTCAACCTCTCGATCAGTTCATCCCCAAGCGCCCGTTTATTCACGATATGTTCCTGCACGGCGGTAACAAACGGATTATTCACGAAATCTCCTCGAACACCCTCGAAATCCTGTTGTTTTTCCTTGTTGGAACCATCCACACCGAAACCGATCATAGAAGTCAAGGAGAATTCCTTACGGGCATCCTCATAAAGCATCTCATCCAAGCGGATCACACATTCTTGCCAACGACGAACCAGATCAATAATCTCTGCGGCGGAAATCGAACGGAGATCCACCCCATAATAACGTTCGATCATCTCGTAGGCCCATGTCCATTCCAAGGAATAATAACGTCCGTGAACCAAACGGAAAAAGCATTCCACATCCTCTAAGGAAGCGATTTCCCCCTGTTCGATATCTTGCAACAAGGCATCTAGCGGTTCCCTCGGGAGGATCAAGCCCGCCAAGTCCAGCCATTCTCCGGAGCCTTTGGATTCCGTAGGACGCAATTGCTCCCAGACCTCTTCCATAGAACAATAGGTCGTACCTTCCAAACGCTTGATTAACGAGTTACCAAAGAACTTATTAATTGCCATCCCATAAAAGTTCAACGCATTCCGGAGGGAGGAACCTTTTATACGAGTATTCTGATAATAATAGATCTCGGAAGTCTCTCCAACCAATGCCTGCAGGTTTTTCAAGATATCCACCGCTTTCAGCATCTTCTGGATCGTATAGGGACTCAATAGATTATAGTTAATCATATCCAAGCGATCCGGGTCCGTACGTTTATCACGCTTCGGCCATTTCTGGGCATCACGGATCGTACCTACGCTGCGAAGATTAATTCCCGGGACCAAGTAAGTCTCATCATCCTTCTCTATTAAATAGGAGAATGGAATATCGGAAGTATCGCTATGATGATGATGGCGGCCCATTACCAAAGAGAAAGCGCCGATACGGGCCGGCCAAAGGATATACGAGTCGCTGGTAGTCTTGGAGCCACGTTCCACGATCCCTTGATGGATCGGTCCCAGCTTATACATATGATTACTCTGGTTAGAGCCACTTCCCGCGTTCAAGAACGAATACATTCCCGCTATCAGCAAACTGCTCTTATGCATAGACACCGTAAACGGACCGGCGAAAATAGCGCAAGCCTCCCCATTCTCGAAAGCGCAGTTGCTGAACAACAAGGAATCATGGGCCGAGAAGTTATGCGTCACTTGGCAAGCCTGTCCAATAAAGCAACGGATAATCTTAGCGGCATCCGCGATCTTGGCTCCCGAAGAGACAATGAAATCTTGCGCGATCACACTATCCCCGATAAATACCGGGGCCTCTCTCTTACTATTTACGGAACCATTTTCCAGACGTGCGCTATTCTCTATGGTCGCGTAATCACCAATCTTCACGTTACGGATCGTGCCGGTATTGACAATCTTGACCTTATCGCCAACCGTTCCCTCCGTAGAGGCGATACCCTCCGTATAAGCGGTAATCATATCCCGCAAGCGTTCGATCAAGGCCGGACGATGGCGGTACAAAGCGATAATATAAGCCAATGAAGCCGACAGGCCATCGTAAATCGGAACCTCACGCCCGCCGGTCTCATTCAAGACCGACACCTCGACATTATTCCCGAACGTAGCCTTGCCTTCCACCAACATAACATTTATATTCTGGATAAAGCAGTCATCACCGATCCGGTAATTAGCGATATAATTCTGTACGTTCTCAATCAACACGTTATCCCCCAACGTACAATTATGCAGGGTAACATGACGAAGCCCGCTATGCTTTACCAATCCTCCCGGCAGGGTAAACACCTTACGAAAGGCTCCTAACTTAACCACTCCTGAAAAACGTACGTGGTTCACATATTCAATATCAAACACTTCTGGAACCCAAACTTGATTCCAATCATCGGCCCGGCAAGCCTGAGATCGCAAGGTGGCGATCTCATCCGGCCGCAAATTTCTCAAATGATTCATTGGTACTAATTTTGTAAGACTCTACTCTTCATCATATTGCTGAAAGAGGAAGTCATTGTAGGGGAAACGGGTGATATGGATTTGTTTGACCCGTTCATACAACATCTCTTTCAACGCCTCTATATTCGTACGTTCCTTGGCGGAGATAAAGATGCAATTATCTTGCAATTTTCCCATCCACGTACGTTTCAGCTCATCCAGATCGATATTCTCACGACCACGAGGGGTCAAATCATCTTCCTCTTTCGGGACGAAGGTAAATGCGTCCACCTTATTGAAAACCATGATCATCGGTTTCTCGGTCTTATCGATCTCCGCCAACGTACGGTTCACGACCTCTATTTGCTCCTCAAAAGTCGGGTGTGAGATATCCACGATATGTACCAGCAAATCCGCCTCCCGTACCTCATCCAAGGTAGATTTAAAAGATTCCACCAGCTCGGTCGGTAACTTGCGGATAAATCCGACCGTATCAGACAGCAAGAACGGCAAGTTCTCGATAATGACCTTGCGTACGGTCGTATCTAACGTAGCGAACAACTTATTCTCGGCAAAGACCTCACTCTTGCTCAATAAGTTCATCAAGGTAGATTTACCTACGTTCGTATATCCGACTAACGCTACACGTACCATCTTACCCCGGTTTTTCCGTTGTACGCTTTTTTGCTTGTCAATATCCACCAGCTCTTTCTTCAATCGTGCGATCTTATCCAAGATAATACGTTTATCAGTCTCCAACTGTGTCTCACCCGGACCACGCATACCTACGCCGCCTCGCTGACGCTCCAAGTGTGTCCACAGACGAGTCAAGCGGGGTAACATATATTTATATTGTGCAAGCTCCACCTGTGTCTTCGCATGGGCGGTCTGCGCACGGCTAGCGAAGATATCCAAGATCAAGCTCGTACGATCCAAGATTTTCACCTGCAATTCTTTCTCAATATTACGGAGTTGCTTCGGACTCAGCTCATCATCAAAGATCACCAAACCGATCTCATTCTCTACCACATACTCCTTAATTTCCTGCAATTTACCGGTCCCGACAAAAGTGACGGAATTCGGGTAATCCATTTTCTGGGTAAAACGCTTTACCGCATCCACCCCTGCCGTATCGGCCAAGAAAGCCAATTCGTCCAGATATTCCTTAACCTTTTGCTCATTTTGCTCGGGGGTAACCAAACCCACCAAAACGGCCTTCTCGGTCTGTGCCTCAGATATGATAAATTCTTTCATGCCACAAAGATATATTATTTCAATTATTTACGTATATTTGCGAACATATTTACAAATATAAATCAACTTAGCTATGAAAAAGAGAATTTGGCATCTATCCAGATGCGTTGTCGTTTGTACGGCATTCCTATTCGTACAACAATTTATCCAGTCACAAGTTTCAAATCCGTCTACATGGGAAAGTTTTGTGCAAAGTAACGCAAATATATCTATCCGGGATACGTTTCGGATGCAGACATTTGAGGGACTTCCGACTGATAATTGGGATTATGCCATTACAGGTGAAGCCCTTATTGAAGATATCTCCGGCGTGAAAGATATTCCTAACAGCCACGGAAACTACGGGTTACGAATGCCAATGAATACGCAAGTGGCTTTCGAGCATTTCACGTTAACAGATCATCAAGATATAAAAATCAGTATACGGAAAGGGGGCATCCATTTAATGCTCGGAGAAAAGATGCAAGTTAAGACTTACCGCCCTAACAAACCAGAATATGTGTCAATCATAACTTTAAATAAAGACGATGCTACTGCTTCATTCGAAAAGACGGATATAGGCAGCAATCCCCCGGGATTGGATATTATCGTCTCCGCTCCCGCCGCCAATACCAAAAACGGCAATTATTATGTAGACAGTGTCTATGCCCATGGAATGATTCCTACCTATTCCCTATTTACCGGAAACAGCGATTGGAACCATGAGGATCGCTGGAGCCACCTACCCGCCTACCGTCACCGCAACGCCTTGATTAACGGTAACATCTCCATAAATACAAATATCAGCTGTAAAGATATCTTTATTGGCAATGGAAATATCCATATTTTACCAACCGGAAATCTATCCGCAAATAACCTTACCATCTATCCTAATGATGGTACCTTGGCGTCTTCCTCCACCTTGCGATCGTCCGGAACTATTAACATCTCCGGCAAAATAACGATCGAGAAGACCTTCGCTCAAAAAGGCAAATGGTATTTTATCTCCTTCCCCTTCGATGTATTCGCTTCCGGCATAGACCCGGATTTCCAACTGGGTGATGACAAAAGCGATACAAACGGTAATTACTTTTACGTACAAACCTATAACGGAGAAAAGCGAGCTAATTCACAAAGCCCTTCCAACAACTGGGAAGTCATACCACAAACAATAATCAATACATCCCAGCCCATCTTCAAGAAGAACAAGGGATACCTAATCGCTATTGACGCTTCCGCCGATCGCCAAACCCTTCGTTTCTCCTCGAAAGCAGGAGATATCCCTATAAATTTCGGAAAAAACGGTCAAGCCTCTATTCCGGTAAGCATTAACAACCAAAGCCAGAACCAGAATCACAACGGCTGGTATCTATGCGGTAATCCTCTGCCAGCTCCTTTATCTCTTAGTCAAATAGAATCAAACTCGGCTTTAGACGGATACATTTATATATATGACGGCTCCACCTACCAACCCTACGTGATCGGTAGCGATTTCGCCATCCCTCCATTCTCCGCTTTCTTTGTCAAAGCGAATAAAAGCACCAGCCTATCTGTATATAATACATCCGAAACAGCCAATTATAAATTATTATCAACGAACGCACCCATATCTTTCCCGACATCGGAACCTCAAGCCCGACAAGATCCCCCAGTTTCCAATCAAGCCTTTTCATTTCCGGAATTAAGTTATCAGCTAGAGAACAAGACTTTATTCATTACTAATCTTCCATCCCCCGGTAAAGTCAAACTATTTACTCCGGCAGGCATATTAGTATTCACGCAAACGGTACAGGCAGGGAACCCTATCCTCCCGATTCCCCTCCCACAAGGTTTATATATCTTAATTATTCAAACAGAACATTATCGGGCACAGTACAAATGCGTTTTAACCTCCTAAAGCCCGAAACAATCTTATATCTTTGCCCTGTTTTTAGAATAAAACGAATATGAAGAAGATCAATATCACAACAATTGCCTTACTTGTCTACTTAATCGTAATGAGTATCATCGGCTGGCCGGGAAACAATCCCGGAAACAATTATACCGAATATTTCTTGATGATCGGCGCTACGCTCGTCATCATCATCCTTCTACGCTATCTGCAAGTCAAACGTCTGAGAATGCGAGATAAGTGGAATAAAGACGATGATCCTGCCAAGCAATAAAAACACAGCCTGTTTTTCTTCACAGAAGAACAGGCTGAATGAACTTTATTTTATTACACTAGTATTAATATTACTGCTTTTTCGCCCTCACAGGCTACTTGAATGTCTCGTAAAGAACACACGCACAGTATAAATTATTCGATTATAAATAAGTACAATCTTAACAGGGAATCCAATCTACTTGTTTTGGTTACTTCCTTAAAATGAGTTACTTTCAGAAATCTTACGTTTTATTCACTAGTACTAAAACCGCATCCAAACATTCATTTTCAGGTCTGATGATGAGGGAGGCTTGTTGTATAGGTTCATGTACGCTTTTGTACCCGATCGTATGATCCGGAAAAAACACGTACGTGTTTCCCGAAAAACATGTACGACTTTTTTCAGAAACACGTACGTGTTTTTCGGGAAACATAATCATCTTTTTTAAGATGCTATTATTCAATAGTTTGTGCAACTACGTCATTCGCATACTTATTGTATGGAATTTAAGTTACTATTTTGATGGGATGAGACGCAGCACGCTACGTCTCTACAACTAGAGGCATTATAATTTATCTTTCAGGAACTTTCCGGTATAGGAGACCTCGCAAGCCGCTATCTCCTCCGGTGTACCGGCACAAACCAACTGCCCGCCGGCCTTTCCGCCTTCCGGTCCTAAATCGATCACATAATCCGCGCATTTGATCACATCCATATTATGCTCGATAATTACCACGGAGTGACCTTTCTCGATCAAGGCATTGAAAGCTTTCAACAAAGTCTTGATATCATGAAAATGTAAACCGGTCGTAGGCTCGTCGAAAACGAACAAGGTAGGTTGCTGCTTCTCTTGGCCTAAGTAATAAGCCAGTTTCACACGTTGGTTCTCACCACCGGATAAAGTGGAGGAAGTCTGTCCCAGCTTGATATAACCCAAACCTACGTCTTGCAGTGGTTTCAGACGTTTCACGATCTTCTTCTCTTGGGAGCCGGAACCTTTCTCGAAAAACTCGATCGCTTGATTCACGGTCATTTCCAATACATCGTATATGTTAGCGCCTTGATACTCTACATCCAATACATCCTGCTTGAAGCGTTTGCCGTGGCAAGCCTCGCATTCCAAGGTGATATCCGCCATAAACTGCATCTCTACCGTGATCTTGCCCTCGCCCTTACATTCCTCGCAGCGACCTCCTTCTTTATTAAAGGAGAAATAGGCGGCGTTATATCCCATCTGTTTCGCTAGGGGCTGCTCGCCGAATAGTTTACGGATCTCATCGTAAGCGCCGATATACGTCACGGGGTTCGAGCGAGAACTCTTTCCGATCGAGTTCTGGTCTACGAACTCGATCGCCTGAATCATATTCAAATCTCCACTGATACCGGAGCAATCTACGGTCAGACGGGCGGCATCATCCAAATGGCGTTTCACGCCCTCGTAGAAAATATCACGAACCAAGGAACTTTTACCCGAACCGCTCACGCCGGTAACCACCGTCATCACGTTCAAAGGAAACTTCACGTCCACGCCCTTTAAGTTATTCTTCCGAGCCCCTGTCACTTCTATATAATTATTCCACGGACGGCGATAAGGCGGGATCTCGATCTGATCCTCTCCCGTCAAATAACGTACCGTATGGCTATCGGTACATTTCCGGAGGTTATTCACATCGCCTTGATAAACGACCTCGCCCCCCAAACGCCCCGCTTTCGGACCGATATCGATGATATAATCCGCCGCACGGATAATCTCCTCATCATGCTCCACCACGACCACGGTATTCCCCAAGGCTTGCAACTGTCGCAATACCTTGATCAACAAATCCGTATCCCGGGAATGCAGACCGATACTCGGCTCATCCAAAATATACAACGAACCCACCAAGCTACTACCCAACGAGGTAGCCAGATTGATACGTTGGCTCTCTCCTCCGGATAAAGAGGCCGAGAGGCGATCTAAAGCCAGATAACCCAACCCCACATCCAACAGGAATTGCAAGCGATTATTGATTTCCGTGAGCAAACGCTTAGCGATCGCCGCATCCGTCTCGTCCAGTTCCAGTTGATCAAAGAAAGCCTTTGCCTCCGAAACCGGCATCGTTACCAGCTCGGCGATATTCTTACCGCCCACTTGCACATACAGCGCTTCCGGCCTCAAGCGGCTCCCCTTACAAACCGGGCAAGTCGTCTTTCCCCGATAGCGGGCTTGCATCACCCGGTATTGTATCTTATAAAGATTCTCTTCCACGAACTTAAAGAAATCGTCGATGCCGTGTAAACCTCTCGCCCCATGCCACAACAAGTCTTTCTCTTTCTGTGTCAAGTCGTAATACGGGCGGTGGATCGGGAAGTTATATTTCTCGCTCTTCACGATAAAGTCTTTCAGCCATTCCCCCATCACCTCACCTTTCCAGCAAACCACGGCTCCTTGGTAGACAGACAAACTTTTATCAGGCACCACCAGATTCTCATCGATGCCCAGCACCTTACCGAATCCCTCACAGGTCGGACATGCGCCCAACGGATTATTAAAGCTAAACATCATATCGGTAGGCTCCTCGAATATCATGCCATCCGCCTCGAACTTCTTCGAGAATTCCTTCACGACTACCCCTTCCTCCGTATAAATACGGATCAAACAGGTACCATGGCCCTCAAAGAAAGCGGTCTCGGCCGAATCCGCCAAACGGCTTTTCAAGGTCTTATCGTCCGATACCGTCAGGCGGTCCACCAACAACTCGATCGGGTAAGACAGCAACTCCTCGCTGGCCAGTACCTCCGAGATACGATATACCGTATCATTCACCGACAGACGGGCATATCCTTCTTTCCGCAAGATCTCCAGCTGCTCCTTCATATCCCGGCCTTCCGGCAAGACAACCGGAGCGAATACGGCAAAACGAGTCCCCTCTGGGTATCGCACGACCTCCTTGATAATATCGCTCACCTGATGTTTTTTCACCTCGGTGCCGGAAACCGGCGATATCGTCTTCCCGACGCGAGCATATAACAAGCGTAAATACTCATAAATCTCGGTAGATGTACCGACCGTGGAACGCGGATTACGGGTATTCACCTTCTGCTCGATAGCGATAGCGGGCGGTATTCCCTTAATATAGTCGCATTCCGGCTTACTCATCCTTCCCAAGAACTGGCGGGCGTAAGCGGATAAACTCTCTACATACCGGCGCTGTCCCTCCGCATAAAGGGTATCGAACGCCAACGATGATTTTCCACTCCCCGACAGCCCGGTTATCACCACCAGCTTGTCCCTCGGAATCTCTACATCTATATTTTTCAAGTTGTTGACACGTGCCCCCTTGATGAAAATCGAATTGCTCTCAGACATATTACCTTTATCTTTTTCTTTAACGCAAAGATAGCCAAAACTAACCGATTCTGCCCTATCTTCATCGAACTAATTCACACAGTTAGACAGGGTGTGCCTCGTCTCTACTGCCAAGTAAATAAAATAACAAGGGTGAAATATTTCATATTTACAGGGAATCTTCTACATTTGTTGAAAATTTCATAGACAAACACAGCAAGGCACCCATGTATATTAAATATTTTCGCTTCTTAGTAGCGATTCTCTTTTGTGCGATAACCTCATGTTCTACGGTTCGCGAGAAGCCTCGTCCGGCTACGAGTACGGGCAAGGAGGCCAAGCGAGAGTTTAGGGGAGCATGGATACAGACCGCTTTTCAAGGCGAATACAAGGATATGACTCCCGCCCGGATGAAAAAAGACTTCATCCGCAAACTTAATTACCTGCAAGCATGCGGCATCAACGCCATCATCTTTCAGGTGCGCCCCGAGGCGGACGCTTTCTATAAATCCGATATCGAGCCGTGGAGCCGCTTCTTCACCGGAGAGCAGGGCGTAGCCCCGGCAAGTGAGTTCGACCCGATGGCCTTCCTAATCCAAGAATGCCATAAACGGAACATGGAGTTTCACGCTTGGTTGAATCCTTACCGGGCGAGCACGGCGGGAAACACCCGTTTCGCCGATTCCCACATCTATCATAAGCATCCCGAGTGGTTTGTCACTTATAATAAACAAATCCTTTTCGACCCGGGATTGCCGGAAAGCCGTCAGTTTATCTGCCGGGTAGTGCGCGATATCGTCAGCCGTTACGACGTGGACGCTATCCATATGGACGATTATTTCTATCCCTATCCCGCGGCGGGTATGCCTTTCCCGGATGATAACAGCTTCCGGAAATACGGCTTGCGAAAAGGATACAGCGAGGCGCAAAGGAACGATTGGCGCCGGGAGAACGTGAATACCCTGATCCGGGAATTGAAACGTACCATCCTGCTCACCAAGCCTTGGGTACGCTTCGGTATCAGTCCCTTCGGCATCTACCGCAACAAGAAAAGCACCGCAGACGGATCGGGTAGCAATACCAACGGCCTGCAAAACTACGACGACCTCTACGCCGATATCACCTATTGGGTACAGCAAGGTTGGATCGATTATAACATCCCCCAGATCTATTGGGAGATCGGACACCCGGCGGCGGATTACATCACGCTTATCAAATGGTGGGACAAAAACGCCAACGGAGGTCATTTATATATCGGGCAAGACGTGGCCCGCACCATGAAAGCGGACCAATTAACCCGCAAGATGCGTTATGAGCGTGCCTTGCCTCACGTGAGCGGCAATTGTTTCTGGCCCGCCAATGAGATTCTATGGAACAACAAGGGCGTAGCCGACAGCCTGAAACGGAACTACCACCGTTACCCGGCCCTTATCCCGGCCTATACCCATATGCATAACCGTCCGCCAAAAGACGTAAGCAAGCTAAAGACCGAATGGACACCCAAGGGCTTCCTCTTGCACTGGCAAGCGGAGCAAAACCCCACGAATCCGGAGCTAGCCTCTTATTTCGTGGTTTATCGCTTTAACGACAAAGAGCCAATAGACACGAGCGATCCCTCGAAGATCGTGGCTATCACCCGGGAAACCGGCTACTTGATGCCTTACGAGAAAGGTAAGGTAAAATATCGCTATGTAGTGACCGCCGTAGATCGCTTTCACAACGAGAGCGAGGGCAAGACAAAGAAAGTAAAATTATAAAGACACCAATTATGTTAACCGACCATCGCTGCACCAAATATACCGATTGTTCCTCTTGTGGTTTCTACCAGAGGGATATATTCAAGTATCGTCTTTATCCGAAAGGGTACGTGATCCCTCAGACAAGATGCATGCAGAACATGGTATTCTTCCTGATCAAGGGAGAGATCTGGCTGAACAGCGAGGAGCACCCGGACACTACGTTCCGGGGCGGACAGTTCGTATTGCAACCGATCGGCTCGAAAGTGGAGTGCAAGGTACTCGACTACACCGAATGTATCATCTATCTCTTCGAGCGTCCGCAAAACATATGCGACAACCGTTTCAATAAAGGCATCTCCATCGTGGAGAACGAACGCCAGCAGCCCATCGTCATGACGATGGTTCCGCCGGTACAACTCTTCATCGAGGGCATGAAGCTCTACCTCAACAATGATTTAAGATGCTCCGGGCTGATGCAAGCCAAACGCTCGGAGATGGTCTACTTGTTGAACTGTTACTACCCCATCAAGGAGCTAGCCGCCTTTTACGCCCCGATTTACCGGTATAGCCACAGTTTCCAATATTTCGTGATGCAGAACTACCAAAAGGCGAAAGACGTGGAGACCTTCGCCCAATTGGGAGGCTACAGCGTACCCACCTTCCGCCGTATCTTCAAGGATACGTTCGGAGAGCCCGCTTATCAATGGATGCTGAAGCGCAAATGCCAAGACATTCATAACGACCTTATCATGACCGAGCTTTCCATATCCGAGATTTGCTACAAGTATGGCTTTGAGTCGCTTTCCAACTTCTCGCACTTCTGCAGGGCTAATTTCGGCCAATCTCCCCGCTCTGTCCGTTCTCTAAAGGATGAAAATACATAATATTCAATGATTTTTTTAATATCTCTCAACTTTTGCAACTCTTTGGACAAAAATAACAATTCTCCCCTTTAGCATTCCCTATACATTTGCGTCCAGAAGGTCAATCATAATTGATTTTCAAAGATAAATAAAATGTATAGGTACAATAAGACAAGTATTATCTTAAAGGTCACGATCGCCATTCTATTTATTACGAGTTTAGTGATAGAATGCAGTTGCGAGAGATCTGACGAACCGAAAAAAGAGAGTACCGGCTTCATCACCTACACCCTTCGTTGGGATAGCGTGATACCCGGCTTTCCGGCTCCCGAGAAACTTCGATATTGTATTTACCCTTCGGAGGGAGGGCCGATGGTACAGACGGATGGGGACGCAAATAGCATGATGTTGTTCTTACCGCCGGCCACCTATAAAATACTGGTTTTTAATTACGACGCGAAAAATATCGACTTTCGTAATATGTCAAGGTTCGACGAAGCGGAGGCTTATATCCTCCAGACGAAGGCCACCGGACAGGCATCGCAAGGCATAACCCCGTTGTATGGGTTTGTCATCGATTCATTGGAGATCACACCGGGGCAGGACAAGTCGGGCACTTTGGTACTGACTCCGTTGGTCCGCCACGTAACCTTTACGGTACAGGTAGACAAACCGGAGGAGATAAAGACTTGCAAAGGTTCATTATCGGGCGTATCCACCTCATTAAACTTGAGTAAACGCAAGGTAGTGACCGAGGCATCCACAAATGTAGAGTTCGATATGGAAACCTCCGATAAAGGAGTAAACGGCGATCTGATCATATTAGGCACCGCCCTCCCTAAGGAAGAAGAACAAAAACCGGTCACGAATCAAGTGACAATAGATTTTACCCTAAGCGACGGTAGCACGGTTTCCTCTACCGCCGACTTAGAGGACAAACTGAATGAAATAGATACCCCTCATGTCAACGTGATTATAAATGCCACGGTTGAGAAGAGCCCGAAATTCACGATCCGCCTCACGAACTGGGAAGTAGGTCCCGGCGAAGAGACCACAATCGAATAAGATTAAAATGATATACAAATAGTAACAACTTAAATTAGGGTAAAATGAAAAAGTTAATGATTAGTATGTTGGCCATGGCAGCCATGGTTAGCTGTACAAATGAGATTGAGAATCCGGATCAACCGAAGGTGAATGGGAATGAGCCGGTGGCTGTAGAGTTTGGTCAATCAATAAACTTATACACCAAAGCTCCTGTAACAGGAGATAAATTGGCTAGTACAAAAATTGGTATATGGGCTCAGAAACATTCAGGAACGCCAGCGTGGGCAGCCACAAACCTCATGGATAACATTAGTCTCTCCGTAGATGGTGACGGCGCTATTACCTATACAACAACATCTGAAAAGGTATATTATTCTTTTGAAAATGATGCTAAATATGATTTCTATGCTTATACCCCTTATGCAGACAAAGCAACAAACGGCCTGGAAATCACCGCTGCTGGAGCAGGGACTGCTCCCAATCTAAAAGTAACTTTAGATCCTGCAAATAAGGCACAAACAGACATTATGTATGCTGACCCCACCAATCTAAAAAACAAGGTAAAAAGTACAGATCCTATAGCTTTACCTTTCAAACATGCCTTAGCACAGGTGAAATTTAAAATTCAAAAAGAACAGTCTTTATCTGATGTCATGACTCTTAGTGCGATCAAAGTATCAGCTAACACAACAGGTACTATGGATATCTCTAATGGTAATTTTACAAGCCTAGGAACATCTGGTGATTTCATTGCTCTATCTAATGATAATATTACTATCCCTGCAAAAGCTACATCTGATGATAGTAAAGCCATAGACGCAGGAGATCCTATAATGGTATTTCCTGAAGAACTAGGGGATAATGCTGTAACTTTTACAATAGAACGCAAAGATTATACATTTAAACCTAGTGCAACACTTACAGCAGGTGCTGCTACAACTATAACTGTTACGGTCACAGCCACAGGTGTTTCATTTACTCAAAGTCTTACAGACTGGACACCTGAAAGCGGTACTGGAACAATTCAATAAATCTTCACTGCTGGGTAGACTATTTAAATTCTAATCTACCCAGCAGTATAAATGAATCATCTAATTGTAAATTTTGAATACTACTCTAAAATTAAATTGAAGATGAAGCTAAGGTACTCATATCTATGGATTATTTCCCTGCTATTAACAAGTTGTAGCAAAGAGGAACTTTTGCATGAATTTGAGGATCTTGTTCCTATTCGATTTTCTTCTTTATATGTTAATATAACAACAAAAGCAAATAACATATCTCAGGCCGCTCTCCCGTCAGATATAGAGATTTCATTATTTTCACTACAACATCCATTAGGAAGTTCTGCTCAATTATGGCATCCAAAAGAGTTTAATAATACAATTGGCATAACCGATATAAATGGAAATATAATATATGACAATACTTACTATTTCCCTTTTGGCGAGCAACTTGACTTCTTCGCCATTCACCCATTTATATCCACTGCCAACATTGGTTCCGACTATAATGGCACCCAATCAACCACCGTCACCCTTAAAGACAACACCGCCGATCAATACGACCTCATGTACGCCTCTTTACTGAATCAGTCAAAGAAATCATCCGTATTAGTATTTGAGTTTCACCATTTACTCACTCAAATAACGGTCAACATCATAAAGAATACAGGTGTCACTATAGACCTTCCCCTTACCAAAATACAAGTTGTCGCCCCACAAAGCGCCACCTTAGACATATGGCATGGCCAATTAAGCGACATTGCCGGACAAACAACCTATACCTTAGACACCAACACGACATTAAGCGACGGAGACAATCCTATCTCCGGCCAATTCCTCCTGTTCCCCCAAAAAGCGAACGAAATGATATTAACTTTCGGAAACGATGAAAGCAACGTATTCTATGTTGCCCTTTCCGGTGAGCCGCAGATTTGGGAAGCCGGGGTCAATTATCAATACGATATAACGATTAACCGGAATATCCCGGAAATAGCCTCTCCCGAAGTACCCGCAGATAATAACGCTACACCGAACGAAGAGGTAAACAACGGAGGCGAGATACCGGAAACTCCTACGGACTCTACCGCTACCGAGGCCGAAACCAAGGTATCGGATCCAAACCCGTACCATATCCATTTATCAATCGACTAAATCAAACGAAAAGATAAAACACAAAATATGCGATACACAAAACAACTGATCACCGTATCCTTTTTGATGGGACTCTCCCTAAATAGCTGTACAAACGATGATAATGGCGGGCCTTCCAAGCAAGCACCCGCCGTCATCCTTTTCAGCGCCTCTCCTTACAAGCTGGAATCGAAAGCGATCCATACCGAATCTACCATGCCGACCGACTTGCCAATCGGGATATACGGATGGGGCCATAAACTAAACGAGACCTCGCCACTCACCCCGCGTCCCGACCTAACCAACCAAGCCTATACCACGGCGGACGGCACGAACTATACCTCCGATATGGACGCTCATTTCCCGGTAGCTGCCGATACGGTCATTAATTTCTACGCTTACTATCCGTATCAAGCCTCGCTAAATAATACCCTAGCTAGCTACGAACTGAAAGACCAGATCGATATCATGTACGCCACCCCGATCCTCAACAAGGGAAAGATGGATGTACAAACCGAAGCCAACGGCTCGACGGCCATCGTCGCCCTCAGCTTCAATCACCAGCTATCCGCCATCACGATCGTCATAAAGAAAGCAGATGATATCAAGGAAACCCTAGTCTTGCAAAAAGTAGAGCTGGTAAACTACCCTGCATCTGTCTGTATGGATATCCAGACCGGCCAGTTGACCACCTCGGATACGAAAGCGGACTATCCGATACCGCTAGCCGCACCGATTACCATCACTCCTACCGAGGCCACCGTAGCGACAAACTACCTGCTCTGGCCCGGCGAGGCTCCCACGTTCCGTTTCTCCATCAGCGGCCATACCTACGAGGTTCGTCCCTCCCAATCATTCATCGCCGCCAAGAAACAGAAATACACCTTCACCATCCAAGCGGAAGACATCAACGTAGGCGCTTCCATCAACCCATGGACAGAAGGCCCCGGCGGTTCGGGAGAGATCGGTATCTAATAGACAAAAGGATAGCGATTCTCACAGATTTCCGTTTACATTTTGACAAAATGTGAAGTTTCAAATAAACTTCCATCCAATCATCATACATATACCATTTATTCTATTTATATTTGTGGCAATCCTTCATATCTAAAGCGTAGGTCACTGAAGGAGGACATAAGTTAACGAAGAGCGTTTAAAGATATTATCCCGCATTGAAATCTCGACAATTTCAACTCTTGAGGATAATAGACAAGAAACGCTCACGTCAGTGCTATATTTACCAGTAATCGCTCTGGACGATATAACAGCATGGCGTGGGCTATTGTTTATTACTTAGGAGTGGGCAGTCGAGAGCCTCAATGCGGTAATATCAATAGTTTCCACGCTTCTGTATTTTTAGCCCGGCAACCGATGGAGACAGGTTGCCCTTATCCATTAAATGAAGACGATCCTCCTGTTACCCGTCTTGTCGCTATGGCTCCTGCTTGCCACGCAAGCCCATGCCCAAGTCTATCACCTACGTTTATCCGAAAACACTTGCCGGATAACAGAATACGTCGATACCCCACAAGGCATCAAGCCCTTGGGCCAGACTTGGAAAGGGAACACCTTCCATGACCGTTTCACGCTAGATTTCGAATGCGATACCTTCACGTGGGAAAAGGATGGAAAAGTAACTTATGCCAACAAGATCATCAGCCACACCGCCAAATACGATCATCACTCATTCACCACGGAGCAGATTACCGCCAACCTCACCATCAACAGCCATCGAGCCGTCCTTCAACTTATCCACTTTCAGAATGGCCAATGGATACAAGTCACTTATTTTTGCGAGATAGGGAATTAACGGCTCATGCGAACATCTACAACATCTACCACTTATACTTGATATTTGTACTTTTTATTTGTGAGTGAAAATTCCAGCCTTAAAAAAGGAGGCCTTAAAGTTTACGATAAACATCGTCAAAAGGTACTCTGCAACGTTCTCCCCAAATGCCTTTATTTCCATCCCGTATCCCACAAGGAATAGCCATGTTTATTTCAGCACCATGAGGTAGTTTCAATGTCCTTTTTAGCCGACGGCTGTCCAGCCCTTCTAAGGGGCACGTGTCATAGCCTTCGTTTGCCATCGCAATCATAAACGTTTGTGCGGCAAGCGCACAGGATTTATGGGCTGTCACACGTATGTCATTCTCGGAAACTTCAAGCATCATAGGACGGAAAATACTGATTATATTAGCCAACAATTTCCTGAGCAATCCGAGAATACCGAAGAACCGGGCATAAACAAAGGGCATCAATATACCGTAATATATTTCCCGATCCTTAATACGTTTGGCCTGACGTTCTTTAGGACTGTAATGACGAATGTTCTCCCGTTCAAAATTAAGTACGAATCGCACATGTTTCTTGTACCAGTCACGCCGAACCACAAAAATGACAATTTGTGAAGCGGTAGAAGCCGCTTTCTGACCAAGGCAGTCCCTTGAAATTTTTGCCAATAATTCAGGTTCTGTAATATGGTAAAATTCCCATAATTGCATATTAGAACTGTTAGGAGCCAATGTAGCCAGTTCCAAACAATGTTTTACCTTTTCCGTATCTATTGGTTTTTCTTTATCATACACCCGTACAGAACGACGATGATGAAGGACTTCATCTAAATTCATAATGATACTGATTTGAATTAAACATTTATTCCCAGCTGATTACTTCAGCCATTTATTATTGTGCTTTATTTAATTGCCGCATAACGACCTTCGCCATTTCTTTAGAACTGAACGGGTCCTGCCCAGTAATCAGATTATTATCTACAACTACTTTTGAAGTCATAGGTATCAATGCTTTTTCATAATCCGCTCCTCTCTCTTTCAACAACGCTTCAAGATCAAAAGGCACGTCTTCTTTTCTTCTAGCAAGACTTTCCTCAAACCAACTGAATCCCGTCAGCTTTTTGCCTTTAATCATATATTCGCCATTGGATAGTTTGACATTCAACAACCCACTGACCCCGTGGCAGATGGCCGACACTATCCTCCCACTTTCATCCTGTTTCCTTACGATAGTCTTTAAAGCTTCATTGTCAGGAAAGTCATACATCGCACCGTGTCCACCGGCTAAATAGACACAATCAAACTGTTGTTCCAACAGGCTATCCAAACTGTTTGCATGATCCAACAGCTTTTTGAATTCTGGCTTTTCCCAATACTTTTCGGACATTTCATCTAAAAAAATTGGTTTTAAACTTTCGGGATCAATGGGAGTATAACCTCCTTTCGGATTGGCTACCGTTATGTCATAGCCGCTTTCTTTTGCACTATGATAGATATGAGTAAACTCACTAAGCCATAATCCGGTCGCGAGTTTCCCATTGGCAAAAGTCCCTGTGCTAGTAACTATTATTAAAATCTTCATGATAATCAAATTATTGATTCATATTCTTTAAAAGAAAACATACACATGGATAGATTGTTTTTCAGAATATGGAATCTTTAACATAATCCGAAAATATGAAAACCTGCAAATCCTTTTTTCGCCTCGGATGAGAAAATGTGTTATTTTTGAAAGACATTGATCCGTCTAGTTTTTCAGGCGTATGAGACCTTTTCAAAAATTCGCAAAGTAAGTTAACTTCGTTGGCAAAGTAAGCCAGCTCAAATCACATAAAGTCATAGAAAAATCATTATCTTTGTGAATCCTGTTTAAATCACATAAAGTCATAAAATGGAAACTATCATAAATCATATTCATATAAGCAACTTCAAGTCACTCAAAGATGTGACTTTAGACCAATGCCGGAGGATCAACTTGATTATTGGCAAGCCGAATGTGGGTAAAAGTAATCTATTGGAAGCGATGTCCTTGTTTTGTCTGCCCTATTTGAAATATACCCGGAAAAGAAGCATCCAGCAGTTTATCCGTACGGAGAACGATGCAGAGTTATTTTTCGACGGCCATGTAGATAGCCCAATTTCTGTGAAAACGAACAAGGTGAATGTAGAAGTAAAAATGGATAACATGGGACTTCTTTATTCGCAAACCAATCCGGCTCATCCCGCACAAGATGTAGCTTTTACTATTTCCAACTTGACGATACCCGCCAAGAAGAATATAGATATTCCAACGGCAAACCCTTTCAAATGCTATCTCTATCCACCAGCATTCGATAAAGAGAAATTACCGATTCCTTTCCTATTACCTCCGGGAGGAAGCAATTTGATGAATATCGTTTCCATGATGCCCAAGTTGAAAGAAGAATTAAGAACTATTTTTAACGACTATGGCTTGAAATATGTCTTCGATACCAATAGCCAGGAGATTAAAGTAATGAAAGAAAAGAAACCGGGAGAGATATTTTTAATTCCATTTCATTCCATAGCCGATACCCTGCAGCGTATGATTTTCTACAAAGCGGCTATTGAAAGTAACAGTGAGTCCGCATTAGTTTTTGAAGAACCGGAAGCCCACTCATACCCTCCTTTCATATCAAAGGTAACGCAGGATATTATCCAATCGGACAGAAACCAGTTTTTTATAACGACACACAGTCCTTATGTGGTTAACGACTTTCTGGAATTACCGAATGACAAACTTGCCATTTACCTAGTTGACTTCAGGAATGGGGAAACTTTCGTGAAAAGAGCCAGTGACACAGAAGTACAAGAAATGTACGAATATGGTATCGACCTATTTTTCAACACCGAAACCTTCTTAAGATAATGGCAGAACTCTACATAATTCCGGAATGCTACGTCGATACAAACCTAATCGAGACGTTGGTTCCCACCGCTAAAGGATATAATCATCAGAAAGGCTGTAACAACGTCGTGAAAGTGATGAAAGAAAAGTTATCGGATAAATTCGCGGTTGGAATAGTGGATAAAGACAAACGACAGGTCAGTTACGTCAACGAATTTGCGGAAATAGGACATACAGACTCCCTATATTTTTACAAACACCCGGACAAGGCTCATTTCTTAATAATGATCGATCCTGCCGTAGACCGCTTTATCCTAAAATGCGCTAAGGAAGAGAAAGTTGAGATGAAACAATTCGATCTTTCAGATGAATTGAGATCTTTTACAGCGCAGACAAAGCAAGTATCGAGCAAAGAGGATACGAACTTCAAAAAGTTATTTCACGAAATTAAGAGCGCAGAAGAAATAACAATCCTAAGGAATACCATTAAATATTTGAAAGAAAAGCAATATAGTTCTAATAGCGCAGAAATGAAAGCCCTTATTGATGGGCAAACATCAAAACTGTAGCAAGCTTCTTGAGATATTGTGGACTGAAACATAGCGAAGGATACAGAACACATTGCAGGCACAAGCCCATACCCAAGTCTACCGCCTACGCTTATTCGACAGTACTTGCAAGATAACGGAATGCGTTAAAAACTATTTTACGGAATGTCCAAATGTTCTGTCAATACGTTTACGAATGTTCGTAATGGCGCACCTTCATAATTATCCAACTCCCCAACCAAGATCAGAGCGGCGTTCTTCATCCATGGGTGGTATGGAATGGATAGTTCATAGGGGATTTCCCGGATCAGTTCCGGGGTGTTCTTGATTACCGTATAAGTGTCGCCATCGGCGGCTTTCTTGCCTTCGAAAACTAAGGTACGGTCGTACATTTTTTGCTTGTTTGCCCCGTTTAGTACTACCGGGGCCATGACTACGGAATCTCTGTCGCTACGCAACATCGGCATCAAGGACAGGGTTTGATATCGTCCCACGGAGAGTCCGCAGACACTGATCGTTAGGTCTAGACGCAAGGAGTTGCCCTCCCGCTCGATGTGGTTTTGCTTCACGGAGACTTGCCCCCGGTAAGATTGTATAGGCATCTGCGCTCCTGCCGGAAGAACAAGGCCGATCACAAGCAAGCATATATAAATGAATGTCTTCATAGATTTATCTCTTTATTTGATGATGTAAACGATACTGATACCCGCCTTTGTTAATCCCCAATACTCGTTGCGGAACTTGCCGATAGGCGCATCTCCTCTAGGAAAAGCGTACTTATCATATTCGAAATGCAAGTATCCGAAACCCGCCGTGAACTCCACGTTCCAACGGGGCGACACGTACAACTGATAACCATAAGAGATACCGCCGCCATAAGCGTTACCGCTATAACTATTCTTTTTCTCCATCCCATACAGGAGCTTCAAACCGGCGAAATCGTAATCCATATACTGAGCGTGAACCCCGAAGAAATGTCCGTTGAAACGCTCGTGTATCCAGTAGCGCGCCTCTGGTTGTATCATCCAATGTTTAAAGGACTTATCGTTCGAGAATGTCCAACCGTTATAATACCCCGATGCCTCAACCGACCAATGCTTGTTGAACGCGACCTCCGCCCCTACGTTCGGCGTAGTGATCGCGTCATAAAGCACATTGGTCTTCACGGCCACGACCTGTCCTTGAATATCCATAAAGGTTGACAAAAGAAATACTAACAGTAAATATAGTTTATTCATATCTCCCGGTTCATTAGGTTTGTTTATTTAAGAGACAAAACCGTACAAATATAAATATTATTTATCAGTTCATTTGTACGTTAACTTATATAATATCCATGATTTACGGATGAAAAACGTTATCTTTGTAAAATAAATCCAGAATATGACTCATGAAGGCTAAATATATCGTGATTTTTTTCCTGTCACTCCTTTCGTTTGTCGCTTGCGATAAAGAGGAGGTCGTTATCCCTACTACTGCCCCTCGTACGGTTCTTATCTATTTCGCGGGGGATAATAGCTTGAGTGGATACGTGAGCCAAAACCTGAGGGCGATAAAGGAAGGGATTGAGCGAGATGGATTGAACAACGGCAATTTGTTGATCTATACGGATAAGCAGAACGAGGCTCCCCAGCTTTTCCAATTAAAACTGGAAGCGGATACCATCCGGCAGATCGTGCTCGAGACCTACGACTCGAACCAGAACTCGGCCTCTACCGAGACGCTGACGCAAATAATCGACAAGGTACAAAAGGAATATCCGGCGGATAGTTACGGGTTGGTGCTGTGGAGTCACGGAACGGGATGGCTACCTTCGGATATCTATAGCTATCTGCGTTCTTTCGGGCAGGATGGGAAGAATAATTTCATGGAGATCAATGATCTGGCCTCCACTTTATCGAAGTATCATTTTGATTTTATTTTGTTCGACGCTTGTTATATGTCGTGTGCCGAGGTAGCTTACGCTTTCCGGGGATGTGCGGATTATATTATCGGCTCGCCAACGGAGATATTGGCGAACGGCTTCCCTTATCAATCGACAATGGGGGATATGTTCAAGAAAGAAGCTGATGTGGTGGGGATAGCGACAAAGTTTTATACGTATTATCAAAGTGAGGCAGGAACGATCTCGGTCATGAAAAGCGATGAGTTGGATGAATTGGCCGCTACTTGCCGTACCCTATTCCATGATAAGACGGAAAGTGATCTTTTCGCCGTACCCGTTAGCGAATTGCAGATCATGGAGTATTTGACGCCGAATTATCATGCCTTATATGATTTTGATGATTACGTGAGCCGTCTGGCCACGGAAGAGCAATATAACGCATTCAAGCGGAGCATGGAAAAGGCGGTTATTTACAAGGCTACTACACCCAAGGCGGTTTACGCTTATCCGTATCCGTATGGAAGCTATCTGCCGGTCAATAAATATAGCGGCCTATCTATCTATGTCCCCCAAGAAGCCTTGCCCAAACTAAATGAGTGGTACAAGGATCTTGAGTGGTATAAAGATGTATATCAATGATTAAAACTCATCTCTTAGCCAGCGTTTACCACGAGGGGTATACAGGAATATCAAGAAACCTGCCGCCATTATAGAAATAACCGTAAAGAATACTGCTAATAACATATTTCTCTATTTTAATAATTTATACCCAATCAAAGCAAATACTGTAGCGATAAACGTTCCAGTAAATAAAGAATACCAGAATATAGGAGGCCACAGCATGATATCTCTCGTATCCTCCCAGCGGTTTAATAATGCGCTTCCTACTCCCAATACAAGAGCGGCAAAAGTTAATTTTGACAAATCGAAGAAATACTTTGAAGTATTTTCTCTTCTGTTCTTCATTAAATCCTGAGCCACTTTTCTTTTTTCAATGTTACCGTTATAGTTACTCATAGCAAAAATACTAATATTATTTCACAAATGAACTTATTTCACTAAAAACACTTCCTTATATCGTTTTACCTGTCCTTGAGGATGAACAAGTTCCGCATAGAAAATATAAACGCCGGTTCTCACCTTGGAACCATTCACCGCAAGGCCGTTCCAAGCCAATTCACCTTCTATCCCTAATAAGTCATGATTTACCACCTCACTGATATGCCTTCCGGAGATATCAAATATCCAGGCTCGACAGGTATAGCCGGATTCATCAAGATGGTAGGAAATCGTATATTCCTTCGTTGCCTCAGAATAAACGGGAGACTCTATGCCCGTGACCTCGCCTTCATCTTGCTTTCCATATTGGGAATTCCGATAGCCGGGCGTACCGTATCCCGCCGTGGCCGAAGCCGAAGTCCAATTCATCTCATCCTGCGTATCGCTATCAGGATTAATCCGCTCCAAGGCAATCCCCTTCTCATTTTTCACGGATGGGGCATGCCATTTAGAGGAATAACGAATCTCATCGATCATAACCTCATCTTCTGTACGAAACAGGACTAGCGTAGCGGAGGTATTTGCCAAGACCGGAAGTTTTAATTCATGCAAAGCATCCGGCGAAGATATCAGATAAAAATCGCTCACTCCTTCTATACTTTTAGTCAGCAACGCATAATCTTGTGGTTCTACCAGAGAGACTATAGAAGATAAAGGATAATGCGTACTCAATGTGCCATCGGATTTGCGGGTAGCAACAGACAGTCCAGCCAAAGACAATGTCCGGTCCGAACGATTATAAAGCTCGATATACTCACTCCCTTCCGGGTAAGGATTCGACAACAACTCATTAAAAACGATCTCATTGGGTAAGACTATAATGTCCGTGGGGATACCCGGTTTATGGGGAGTGTCCGGACGATCTGGATCTTCTGGTTCATCGTCAGGAGAAGAGTTTGCGGAACCCGGCGTGCCTCCTCGTTCATCCGTTGATAAATAAAAACCGGTTTCAGAACGTTCCCAAGCGATACCGGCTTTCGCTTTCTCATAGGCAATCCGGTCGATCTCCTTACCGGAAGGATCTAATAACGCAAGCTCCTTCCCCGTGTTCGCCAAAGACGCCGGGAATTTATCCAAGGGCATATCTTGTCCCGAATCGTCAATATGTATATCCCTACCAGACCGATAAAGCACGATATATCCATCCACATCCAAAAGCAAAGCTGTTAATACCGTAGGCTTACTACCATATAAGAATGACCAACCATTTAACTCTATAGCCTTATCCGTCGTATTATAAAGTTCCACATACTCCGTTTCCGGAAAAGCCTTTTGTCCTTTCGGATCAGCCATCACCTCATTAATACGGATACTACCGGTGGGGAAAGAAGGAATATCCGGCACTTCTGGTTCCTCCGGAGCGTCGGGCTCTTCTTCATATTCTAACCGAATCTCGGTAGAACTCTCCGGAATCTTATTTCCCTCAAGATCCATTAACCCCGAGCACAACAAATCATAACCCATACCAACCTTCAACTCCTTATCAAAGCTGATATTCACATGGATCCGCATATCATCCGCATAGGTCATACGAGAGGCATTACCGATACCCGATATAGAGAATATCGCCTCACGGATATCCACCGGAAGATTATATTGTAATTGGAAAACAGACTCGGTGATCGGTTGGATAGCAAGAAGCCGCGGAAGAGCCAACGGCTCATCGGGCTCATTGGGTTCTTCTGGCTCTTCGGGAGTATCCGGCTTCTCTGGTTCGATCGAGATATTATCGGATATAATGATGTAGTTACACGCAAAATCATTTACTCGAGTTTTAGAATAGCGGCATTCAAAACGTAGTTGTCCCCCTTTACATGAAGAAGAAACTTCAGACTCACAACTCCCTATCAAGACAAACCTACCCTTCTCTAGCACATATAAGTTCCATATCTTATGATTTTCTAAAGTAAGTTTCACTTTCAAATCCACGGCTCCCAACAAGACATCGAGCGCTTTCTCTATTAAGATCTTTGGATTCTTCTCCGTTGCGGTATGTTTCCGAAAAGTTATCGTTTTCTTATTACTGCCGATTTGGACATAGTAATCAGTTTCAAGTCCAAGCATCCTCTGATCATCTAAATAAACATGTAGCCGGATATGGTTTTGATCGCTTGGTTTGAAATCCATCCGAATCTCAAATTCCCATTCCATTGTAGCGGAATAAACGAGAGGAGTTTCTATGGAAACACTTTTCCGGGTAGGATCCGCACGTGAGACCAGCCATCCGTTCTCAATCACAAAGCAATCTAAATCACCCGTCCAAGGGTTATCCGATGTAATCTCCGGTCCATTAAACGGTTCTTTTAACTGGGGATAAGCGCAAAGCGGAAGTAAAAACGCAAGAATTAATAATAATTGTTTCATAGCTATATCGTTTTAGTTATAAATTTCTCTATCTTTGCACCCTAATAAGTTACAACTGTAAATAATAGGGCGCAAAAGGCAAAAATATGAAAGCCCTTTACAGACAGCAAAGTTATAACTATTTTACATTATTCAAATTAAATCAGTGCTCAAAATGAAAGTAGCAATTGTTGGTGTAAGTGGAGCCGTAGGACAGGAGTTCCTGCGTGTACTCGACCAGAGAAACTTCCCGATGGATGAGCTGGTACTTTTTGGCTCATCTCGTAGTGCCGGACGTGTTTATACCTTCCGTGGTAAACAGTATACCGTTAAGGAACTGAAGCATAACGACGACTTTAAGGGAATCGATGTTGCTTTTGTTTCAGCCGGAGGTGGTACTTCCAAGGAATTTGAGAAGACGATCACGAAACATGGTACGGTGATGATCGATAACTCCAGCGCATTCCGTATGGACGAGGATGTTCCATTGGTCGTACCGGAAGTAAACCCGGAGGATGCCTTGAATCGTCCTCGTGGAGTGATCGCTAACCCGAATTGTACCACGATCCAGATGGTTGTAGCGTTGAAGGCGATCGAGAACTTATCTCATATCAAGCGTGTTCACGTATCTACTTATCAAGCTGCCAGTGGAGCGGGCGCTACCGCTATGGCTGAGTTGGTAAAACAATATGAGCAATTATTAAAGGGCGAGGAGCCTACAGTAGAGAAATTCGCTTATCAATTGGCATATAACGTAATCCCTCACGTAGACGTATTCACGGAAAACGGCTATACGAAAGAGGAAATGAAGATGTATAACGAGACCCGTAAGATCATGCACTCGGATATCGAGGTGAGCGCTACTTGTGTTCGCGTACCGGTTATGCGCGCGCATAGCGAATCTACTTGGGTAGAGACAGAGCGTCCGATCAGCGTGGAAGAGGCTCGCATGGCTTTCGCCGAGGCTGAGGGTGTGGTATTGCAGGATGAACCGGCAAACAAGGATTATCCGATGCCGTTGTTCGTAGCGGATCACGATCCGGTTTACGTAGGCCGTATCCGTAAGGATATCAGCAACCCGAATGGTTTGACATTCTGGACCGTGAGCGACCAGATCAAGAAAGGCGCCGCTTTGAACGCCGTACAAATCGCCGAGTACTTGCTAAAGGTGGGTAATATCAAGTAACAGACAACTTTGTAAATTCTATATACGTGAAAGCGGGATCAAGAGAATACTCTTATCCCGCTTTTTTATTCTTAGCGTAATTCCTCCATGCCTTCTCAAAACGTATAAATCAATACGCCCAATACCCGATGGTTGGTTATCGAATGTGTGTCATGAATCCGTCCGCCATCTTGCAAATCCACATTGCCATACCATGCGATGGAAGGGCTATATTCAACACCTAATTTCCAGTGCGGAAGATTATACGAAAGTTGCAGGTTGGTCGTAAATACCTGATCTACGTCCAGACCTACGCCATAGGTTTTGCCTACCAGTGCCTCATTCGCTCCCAAGTTCTTCAAATAGCCTAAGAACAAACCCGGTTTCCATTTCTTTCCGTACACGATATTCAACCAAGAAGTGGAGAAGAGATACGGTGAATATTCCTGTTCGCCGGTACGTGGGTCGATAGAGGTGACGCCGTAACCACCCAACATACAAGTCTGCGTCAAGTTAGAAGCCAGCAATGTTTTCGCCATCACCAACCAATTCGCGTCCTGATATTTCACGTGCGCCTCGCCGGATACGGAAGTAACCCGCTCGCTGACTTTATAAATCTTGCCATCCACCTCGTTCTGCGTTCTCGGCACCAACGACAAGATTTCCATACCGGCTCCTACCTGCCAACCGGGTTTTTTATAATCCACCCCGAGATAGACTTCCGGTACGCAACTGTTCTTGATATATTCCTCGCTCTTTCCGTTCGGTCCGGCCGATAGATACTGCAACTGCCATAGGACCGACCCGGTCAATTGCCAACTGTTGTTCGTATAGCGATAACGAATTTGCGGGCTGCGGTTAAAGGGCTGGAACGGGGCGCCGGTAGAAAGATTCAACATCTGCGGAAAGACCTCGCCAAATAGCGGATGCCATGTCTGTCCGATCAAGACAGCGGACTTGCCCCAATCCAGATTCACATAAGCATGACGGATACGGAGCACCGCCCAATTGCTACCCGAACCCCGGAAATCGGCCTCCAATTTCAAGGAAGTCTTGGCCGAACCAACCTTCGGTCCTTGTACATCGATTCCCAAACGGGAGTAAAGCAAGTAAAAACTACCGTTCGGACTAGCGTTCAAGTCCTTGCCATCCGCATCCAACGCCACGTCCTTCGGATATAGGTGGAACAAACCATCCACGATCTCGGCGTTCGCACGGGAATTATAGAACAAGTCTCCACGTACCTGTCCGTAAAATTTGTAAGAGAAGTTTTTCTTTTGCGCCTGTACGCATACCGCCATACATAGGCCGATCAAAAGAAGCAAGTTGCGTTTCATTTCCATTCCGGTCAATCTATCTTTAAAAATAATACATCATCAAACCTAATATACGATGATTCGTTATCGCATGTGTTTGCTCGATACGTCCGCTCTCTAAGTCGGTCGTGCCATAATAAGCTGTCGCCGGACAATACTCGAAACCGAACTTCCAATGCGGTAAATTATACGATACGTTTAAGCTGACGGTTATTAATTGATCGATATCCAATCCCATACCATACACCTTATCCGCTGAGACCAAGGACTTCCCGGTTCCCAAATTCTTCGTATATCCGACGAAAACACCCGGTCTCCATTTCGTTCCGTAGGCGAAATTCACCCATGTCGTAGAATGGCGAAAAGGCGTATATCCCTGTTCGCCCGTACGGGAGTCCACCGAGCTCACCCCGTAACCGCCCAATAAAGCGGTATGATCCAAGGCTGAGGCCATCAAGGTTTTCGCCGCAAAGGTATAGTTTCTTCCGCTATACTTCAAATGTGCCTCGTAAGAGAATGCGGTCATTCGCTCGTTCACCTTAAAAGTTTGCTCCTTCCATTCCGTGGAAGTACGGGGTTTCAAGGAGATCATATGAGCGCCGAGACCCATCAACCAGCCATCCGCAGGGGTAAAATCCGCCCCCACGAACATCTCCGGAATGCAACTATTCTTGATATAATCCTCGCTCATGCCTTTCGGTCCGCTGGAAAGGTATTGTAATTGCCACAACACGGAAGCCGTCAATTGTACCCGGCTATTCGCCTTATACTGGTAACGAATCTGAGGGCTACGGTTGAAAGGCTGGAACGGCGCTCCGGTGGAAAGATTCAAGACATCCGGCATCACGGCGCCAAACAAGGGATGCCACGTGATTCCTACTAATACCGCCGATTTTCCCCAATCCAAGTTTACGTATGCCTGCCGGATACGTAACATCGTATTACTACCGGAAAAACCGCCGAAGTCCGTCTCTATCTTAGCGGAGGAACGAGCCTTGCCAATATCGGGTCCCGTCACGTCCAAGCCCAAGCGGGAAGTGAACGTATAGAAACTACCATTCGGCGTGGCGTTCAAATCCTTGCCATCCGCATCAAAACTCTTATCCAAAGGATAGAGATAGAAGTTCCCATCGATCGGAGCCATATTAGCCCGGGAATTGTAGAAAAGATCTCCACGGACGAAGCCGTAGAATTTGTAAGTGAAGTTTTTTCTTTGCGCTGTCGTAGAAAATAAGGCTAGCATCCCCACGAGCAACAGGGTAATCCGTCTCATTATAATTCAGTTTGTTATTTTTCTTACCTTATAAGCCGCGAATGTATATATTTTTATGGATTCAATTTGAGGAAACGAAATATTATTTGTTCCTTTGCTTCCAAGTTGTAAGCCTTAAAGGTCAAATTAGATTAATATTGTAAACACCAGATAAAGAAAATGAGTACTAAAAAGTTTTTGCTAGAAGAAAAAGATATACCTACGGCATGGTATAATATCGTAGCGGATATGAAGAACAAACCGCTGCCGATCTTAAATCCACAAACTAAACAGCCCTTAAAGGAGGAAGATTTATATCCTCTATTCTCGAAAGGCGTCTCGCATCAAGAAATGAACACGACAGACACATGGATCGAGATCCCCGATGAAGTACGCGAGCTTTATAAGGTATGGCGACCGACTCCGTTGGTTCGTGCCACCGGATTGGAAAAAGCACTGGATACGCCCGCCCATATCTATTTCAAGAACGAGAGTGTAAGCCCGATCGGTTCACATAAGTTGAATTCGGCCTTGGCTCAGGCTTATTATTGTAAACAAGAGGGTACGACAAATATCACGACCGAGACAGGCGCCGGACAATGGGGTGCCGCTCTTTCTTACGCGGCAAAAGCTTTCGGCTTGGAACTTGCCGTTTATATGGTAAAGGTTAGTTACCACCAGAAGCCCTACCGTCGTTCGATCATGCAGACTTTCGGAGCGCAAGTGATCGCCTCCCCGAGTATGAGTACGAAAGCCGGACGCAAGATCTTGACAGACCATCCTAATTATCAAGGTAGCCTAGGTACCGCTATCTCCGAGGCGGTAGAGTTGGCCATGCAGACACCGAACTGTAAATATACATTAGGTAGCGTATTAAACCACGTTATGCTGCATCAGACCGTTATCGGACTGGAAGCTGAGAAACAAATGGAAATGGCTGGCGAGTACCCCGATGTCGTTATCGGTTGTTTCGGTGGTGGTTCCAACTTCTCCGGTATCACATTCCCATTCCTGCGCCATAAACTAACGGAAGGTAAGGATATCCGGGTTATAGCGGCGGAACCGGCATCTTGCCCGAAACTTACAAGAGGGCAATTCCAATATGACTTCGGAGATGAGGCAGGCTATACCCCATTAATCCCGATGTTCACGTTGGGACATAATTTCTCTCCAGCGAATATCCATGCGGGAGGTTTGCGTTATCATGGCGCTGGCTCCATCGTCAGCCAGTTGATGAAAGACGAATTGATGAGCGCCGTGGATATCAAGCAACTGGATACCTTCAAGGCCGCTACCCTATTCGCGCAAGCGGAAGGTATTATCCCGGCCCCGGAATCATCCCACGCTATCGCCGCGGCTATCCATGAGGCAGAGCAAGCCAAGATCGAAGGTAAACCTCGTACGATCTTGTTCAACTTATCGGGCCACGGCTTGATCGATATGGCCGCTTACGACCAATATCTATCCGGTGATCTAACAAACTATGAGGTAACGGATGAGGAAGTAGCTAACAATTTGAAAGATTTGGAGAAAATCATCTGATAAAAACAAGAAAAGGGGCGATACCAAATCGCCCCTTTCCCTTATTTGTCTATGAAAGTCTTAATTTAAAGTATGTATTATGAGAAAATTTCTTCGTAATTAGTACTCGGGATAATCATGTTCTGGACATTTAAGCTAAAGTTTTTCTTTTTCTTATCCCACATACCGTAATTTGTCTTTATCTCTCCACTTTGATCATCATATTGATAAGTGATCTGATAGAATGGAACCCATTCGTCGTTTGTCCGATCCCAACGAAACGCTTTCTTCTCGGAAACCTTGCCGCTCTCGTTGTACTGGAACTCATATCTTACCTGTTTGTTCAACAGTCCGTTTTCCTGTAAGAATACCACTTTAGAGATAATCTTACCATTCTCCTCTTTTGTATCATATAGATAATCTTTAGGAGACGCTGCGCTTATCGCTAAACTACACATGAAAGTAAAAACTAGCGCAAGAATACTTTTACCCCAAACTGATGTCTTCATACTATTTTAATTTATAAGGTTACTATCATTTTGCACCGCGAAGTAAGGAAGTTTCCCGACAATCACCAAAAGTAAAGTGACAAATCGTTAGCAATATCACAATATTTAACACATCCAAGACCTTCATCCCCTTCGATTTCCCTATGTTTACTGACATATTGTAAACCAAATCGTAAGTTCCCCCGATTCTTAAATATCTATTATTTACCACTAGCCGGATGTAACTTTCAAAAGAAAACTTTAGACACCGCTTTTTTAATAAATTAAAAATCTATTGATTAATAAATATATCCTTACCTTTGCGAAGGTAGAATGCAAATTGAATTCTACAGAACCTAAAATCCTTCGTAAAATGAAAACGACCGCCATCTTATTTCTTGCCTTTCTGGCTTTATGCGTTCAGTGCTCAGTGCCGGAAAACAAGAGCACGAAAAAAGAGATTAATACTCAACCGATAAAGGTAGGTGTATTCGAGGGGCATGGAGGAGCACAGACCTGTATTTGGGAAACTGTCGCCGCTATCCGGCTGGACCCGGAAATGGAGGTATGTACCATTACTACAGCAGATATAGCTAATAATGTGCTCGATTCGATCGACGCTATTATTATCCCGGGAGGAAGTGGCAAAAGTCAGTACTTAAACCTAGGGACCTTAAATCAACAACGTATCAAGGACTTCATCGCTAAAGGTAAAGGGGCTGTCGGGATCTGTGCCGGAGCCTATCTATTCTCGAATACTCCCGATTACACCTGTATACAGCTAAATGGACAGCAAGCGATCGACATCGAGCATGACAACCGAGGGCATGGATTAGCGAAATTCACCTTATGCGAGGAGGGTAAGAAGATATTCCCCGAATTAGCCGACCGCGATACGAGTTTCGTCATTTACTATGAGGGACCGGTATTTATAAACAATCCGGCTGATACGATCCAAAGCAACACGCTTGCCATCATGGAAAGCGATGTGCATGAGGAAGGAAACGCCCCGGCTAATATGACAAACGGTAAGCCATTCTTCGTAGCCAATAACTACGGGAAAGGGCGTGTTTTTAGTTCCATCGCCCACCCCGAAGGTACTCCCGGCATGATGTGGATGATCCCCCGGATGGTACGTTGGACCTTGAATAAGCCTTTTATCCCTTATCAATCCTCCGCCGTACGTCCAGACCTGTTCAATCATGAATTATTAATGGCTACCGATGATTTAAAGCAGGAAGAAAAAGCCTTTCAAATCCTTTTAAGCGGAGAAAGCGAGCAAAAGGTTGCCGCCTTGGATTGGCTGGAAGCACATTATTCATGGGACGCCAAACGATGGGTACAAGGATTGCTTTATGACGCTTCACCCGCCGTCCGTATCCGGGCAGCCCGATATATAGCGGATACCCATTACTTACCTTTCTTACCCAATTTACAGGCAGCCTACCGGACAGAAACCGATAAGGCGACCCAAGAAGAGTTAAAGACGCAGCTGGAGAAACTAACAGCCCTACTTCCTTAGGCTAGGGAGATTTAAACTCTCCCTAGATATTCATCTACCGTATAGTTTAAGAAACGATTGAATGGTAATAACAATTTAAAGTCATCCACCGCCTTATCCATCCAATCCGTAGCGTAAAAGAAATTATCCGGCTTATAAGACACCACGCTGAAATCCTTATGCTTCATGATATAACCATAAGGGGAATCCATTGGATAGCCGGCAGGCATGCGTTTCAGCATCTCCCCCTCTAACACCGGGAATGTTTTCTTAAATGTAGGTTCCTCGATAATAGCCGTAAATTCCTCGATATGATCGTATATATCCTGACGAAGTTTCTTTAATAGCGCAGGTGGCGGGCACCATACACCTCCGGAAAGCAAGCAACCTCCCGGCTCCAGATGGATATAATAACCACCCCGTTCGCTGGCACGACCACCTTGGGAGATGTAAGCGGCGAAATGACATTTATAAGGAGTCTTATCCGGAGAGAAACGGATATCCCGGTATATCCGGAACAAACAATCTTTCGCCTCCAACCCGGCTACCTCGGGATCGAATAAGGAGATACGACCTATTAAATCTTGTACCTCATCGATAAACCCCTTACGTAGCGCATCGTAACGATTTTTATTGTCTTGGAACCATTCCCGATTGTTATGGCTCCTCAACTCTGTCAAGAACTCTATGATCTGTTCATTCATAACTTTCTATTTTTAATCCTTACAAATGTAAGAAATATTAGAAACTGTAACCCAGATTCAGATAAAATTGCAGGTTATTATTCCGGTTCGACAATCCGAAGTTCGTATTCATCGGACCGAACATACTATTATAGGCATAACCGATGCTGCCTCCCCATACACTTTCTCCCTTGAGCAGGTCGAAGAAATTATCCTCATGGATCGCATAGTTGGCTATCAATGAGATATAGTGCCGCTGCCCGATACGCTGACGTAAGTTCAAACGGACGATCGCCACGGAATTATCGAATATCTCCATATGGTTGATCCCGGCGAAAGGGAGTTGCTGAGGAAGATACCGTTCCGGCATATCGCCTCCCACCACATTCAAAAAGGGATAAGCCGGATCTTTCCCGATCAACACGCGACCATCGATAGACGGCAACAGACTCAAATGGGAAGTCAGCGGCAATACTGAAAGGAAACTGAGTTTCAAAGCGGAGAAGAAGGTATGTCCCTTATAAGTCACGAAGTTATCCGTATAAATGGAATAGTCCGCTTGCAAGGAAACACCTTTACTTGGGAAGTAACGGCGGTCCAAGGTTTCCAGATGGGCTTGAGCGAAGTAACTGATAAAGCCTTCCGGTTTTACTTGATACTTTTGGTTTTCCGCCGGATAAAGAAATGAGTTATAATCGAAATACTCATAACGGGCTCCTAGCTTCAACTTGAAATTCAGCCAGTTCATGTCCGAATATCCGAGTTCCACGAAATGGTGGCGATACGTCGTATTTACGATTTTATCCCCCCGGTTATAGACGTCGAGATCATGGTACGTGAACATGTAAGACAGGTTGATGTTACGCAAGGGATTACGCTCTATCGCATAGTCCACTCGCCCATACATACGTTTCCCGATCCTTCCCGTTACGGAGAACTTCGAATGGTAACGAGCCCGATTGTCAAAAGTCGCGTTCAGCAACAGGGCGACGATATCCTCACTATTAAAATTCAAGCCCACATTAATCGCGCTATTTGATTTTTCCTGTACCGTAAGCACCAAATCCTCCTGTCTCTCACCGACCAATTTATAGCTCACATTCGAGTAAAGATTTGTACCGATCACGATAGACATGGCTTCCTGCAATTTCTTCACGGTAAGCAAGCTGTTCTCTTTCAAGCCGCTGATTTGCGTCAACCATTTCTCATCACGAGGATCTATACCTTCAAACAAGACACGCCGGATATGAAACGTATCGGTAGGAGCTACCGGATAGGAATGTACTAATCTCTTTCGGTGCATATCCGAACTATCGGATAAACCAATCTTCTTCTTTAAGGCAAGAATCTCATCCCATTGCTTGCGGGCGACTTGCTCACCCCGGTCAATCAAGGTATCCAAGGCCGTCTCCCCAAAACTAGCGGAATTATAAGGGTCTGTATTCGGGCGGAACAACAGATCGGTCTGTTCCTTATTCGGTCCGTATTTCTCATAACCATGCAAGGCGATGATCTGCCCTACGATATCCCAAGGGGTATTTATCCGCTCCAACTGTTTCAAGTCGCTAGTACCCAGATCTACGCCAATAATGATATCCGCCCCCATATCCCGTGCGACATCCGCCGGATAGTTATTCTTGATCCCACCATCCACCAACACCATGCTATCCAAACGTACCGGCGCGAACACGGCAGGAATCGCCATACTGGCACGCATTGCCAACGGAAGACTTCCACGATGGAAAACATATTCTTGCCCGTCCACCACATTCAACGCCACACAAGCGAAAGGTATATTCAATTGATTAAAATCTACGGAATCATGATAACCGATCGTTAAATCAGAGAAAAGGTTCTGGAGATTTTGACCTTTTATCATCCCTTGGATCGTTATCTCCTTTTTACTCCGGCCAAAAGGAAGGGAAAAGACATATCGCTCGGAATTCTCTTTCTCCGGAAAAGTAAGGTTACTACGTTTCACACGGTCACTTAGCAACATGCTCCAATCCTGCCAACGTACCATGCTATCGATCTCAGCGGCAGTATAGCCAACGGAATACAAGCCACCAACGATGGCTCCCATACTGGTTCCGGCAATATAATCAATCGGGATGCCGGCCTCCTCCAATACCTTCAACACCCCGATATGAGCGACACCTTTCGCCCCACCGCCTCCCAGCACCAAGCCAACCTTTTTCCGCTCAGCCATCACAGAAGGCACCAACATCAACCCAACCAACCACAATAAAAGGAACTTCCTCATCTAGATACTCTTTCCGGCAAATGTAGCTGGTTTACTCGAAAACGCAAACGGATTCATCTAGAATAAAACGTATGTTTACCTATATATAAAGTTTATCGCTATCTCATCTATTCTATAAACCATGCCGTGAACTGTATAAACCAAGGCGTGGTCTGCACATTCCACGGCGTGGTTTATATAGTTCACGGCGCTGATTTAAGAATAAATACTTATTCGCTATGGAATGTATAGGTTATCGGAGAACTATTTCAACAGGAGAGGAACATTTTATTTCCGGAACATAAGTGGGCAATCGATAGTATTTGATACGGTCTCCCTAGAATTAATAGGCATTTCTCGCTCAAATCGATTTACGTATTATGAATCAAGTATGTACGTGTTTATCAAAAAATAATATAGCCATCAACTTACTTTTTTCCAGCAAGGTAGCAGCCGGAGCAATATATTACTTTTTCTTTTTCAGCAACATGACCACAGGATTCGACTCTTCATCCAAGTTTGTGGCGATCTCCTTCAACTTTCCTTTTAGCTGGCCTTTCTCATAAGCCTCAACTAAGTCCGGGGCATCTAGAGTTTGGCAGATAGCTATTTCGGGGTTTCTTGGCTCTGATGTAAGAAAGACTTCTTCCTTATTGATGAAATCATCATTGTATAGAATATAGCTGAATAAGGCATTTTCTTGTTTATCATACACCAGATCTTCACCAAGGAAACCTTTAAACGTCGTAAAGTCAACCTCTTTTCTCATGGTTCTCATGAAACAGTAGCGATCGGTGATGACGGTTGGAAAAAGAAATACTTTCGTATCCATGGAGGATATGGAAGGGCTTCTTACGATAAAAGGACTCAGATATCCCCATCACTGCCCCGATTCGTCACCAGCATGATATCCTTTCCGATCGCCTTCACGGCACCTTTAGTTATAAAATCATCCGTGGTTTCCAACGCGATGTATTCCACGTCCATAAGGTCTTGAAGTATCAGTTCCTTTTCCGGATAATCGGCCATGACATCAACCCTTATAAGGTTATCGACAGAGGAAGCGGACCGACTGCCACATCCCATACATCCGACTAAAGCGAGCAGCATAGCCACTGCGTTCGTAGTTAATTTTCTCATTTTCATGATGTTTAAAGTCGTTCGTTCGATGTCATTTCTTGCTCTTTAGCGCTTTCTCTTTGTTCATCATCCGTATCATCTCTTTTACCTCATCGGATGTCTCCGGCAGTTGTTGGATCAGAGATTGGAGTTCATCTATAGAAAGCTGGCTTTTCCGGTTATCTGGAGCCAGCATGGTTTGCTCCGTGATACCCCGTTTGGACATATCCGAATTTAATGACTCCAAGAAAGGCCGGGTAAAAGTCAGGTTACTCAGATCCGACTCGTTTTTCAACAGTTCCTTCGCGTAAGTCACTTGAGCGAATACACCTCTCTGTAGCTCCTCCGCATTCTTGAATCCGGAGATATCCGGATGGCTATATAGGTTCGCGATCTCACGAAGCAATTCTACACGAGTACCCTTCACCTTCCACGCCCGATAAAGCAGACGGGCCGCCTCCTCTATCTTACCCGAGCTTCTGGCGCTCATGGCACGAATCTCCATGACCATCTCCGATTCCTCCGGCAATTGATTGATCAGGTTACGCAAATCCACGATAGAGATCTTGCTCTTTTTCCCATCCGGGTCTATCATAGTCTCCTCCGCCACATTACGGAAAAACATATCCTCATAGAAGGATTGCAGAAGCGCCCGGCTAAACACCATTGTCCTCTCGTCCGCTTTTTTCTTTAAGCTCTCATTCATATAAAGTACCAAGATAAAAAGACCTCGCTGACGATCCTCTTCACTCTGGAATTTAGACACGTCAATCTCACTATACATATGCGAGATCGCCGCTAGGAAATCCAGTCGTTCCGGATTCTTCTTCCATGCCTCATAGTAGAGACGGGACGCTTCCTTGTATCTCCCGTCCTTTTGGTAAGTCTCCGCACGGAAGGCCAATAATTGATTTACCAAGAAACGATTGGGTTCCAATCCCTTTTCCGCCCGGTCAAATAAATCGTAAGCCCGTTTCCGGTCATACGTCTTACCCAAGGCGGAACCCAATAAGAGGCATACCTCGACCGAGGTCGTATCCTGCTCATATGCCATATCCAAGATATCTACCGAGGGCATATACAGACCGGCATAATACTTCGAGGCTCCCCCATATTTCAAGGTAAGGTAAGTAGAATCACCATCAGCCAACAAACCAGAGTAAATGGAATCAGCCTGAGCGAATTGTTTTGCCATATACAAACCCAAAGCTTTACTGCGTAATAACTGGCGATTCCCCGGATTGTAGATCAAGGCGGTATCGCAAATCGCTACCCCTTCTAATATATAGTCCGGACTACCGACACCCATACGATATAATGTATTTACCAAAGCACCCGCCAGTCCCGCATTCTCCCGGTTCAAGTTATACGCTTGAAAATAGGCGATCGTCGCGGACGGGTATTGCTCCAGCCGGGAATAACAATCGCCGATCGCACGGTATAAGGCCGTATTGTCCTCATTCCGGGCTTGTAGTTTCTCATACGTATCAACCGCCCTCTCATATTCGCCCAACTGGAAATACAACCGGGCCAATTGATAATTAGCATAGAAGTTTAGGCTATCGGCCGCTAATACCTTGTGGAAATACCGCTCAGCGTCTTTCGCCTTGCCCAAGTTCGTAGCCGTTCGGGCCAACGTATTTAAAATATCCAGATTAGTCGTGTCCATGGAGAGGCAAAGACGATAATAGTCGTAGGCTTGCCGGTAACGAAGCATCCCCTCGTAGGCTTGCCCGATAGCGTTCATCACCTCATAATTCGAAGAATCGGCTAGTGTAAGGCTATCAGTATGAGCGATCACAGCCGCATATTGCTTACGGTTCACCAAGTCTTGCCAATTAAACTCTTGAGCATTCCCGGGAAAAATAAGGCAACAAAGTAACAGAACTGTAACTAAATTACATTTCGCATTCATATCTGTATATTTTTAAGATTACTGATTAAGCGACTAACATAGCCTCTATTCTTATTTCACTGTAACCGGAAAGTAATAGGCACCGTATATAAGACGCGGACTACCTTTCCATCCTGACGACCGGGAGTCCACCGGGGCATCATTCCGATGACTCGCAAAGCTTCCGCATCCAAGGAGGGATCTATCCCCCGTATGATTTTAGGTTCCACGATATTTCCTTTCTTATCTACCACAAACGAACAGATCACACGACCTTGCACTCCCGCTTCCTGCGCATCCGTCGGATACTTTATGCTTTGAGCGATAAACTTTAACAATTCATGATCCCCTCCGGGATATTGCGGCATCACGTCCACTACCGTCAAAGTCTCTTCCTTCGTTTCTTCTACCGGACTTTTCAAACGGAACGTAATCGGTACCGTATATTTCACGGCGACCGCCTTTCCACGTTGCATTCCCGGATTCCAGCGAGGCATAGTGTTTATTACCCTTACGGCCTCCTCATTCAATAAAGGAGTCACTCCCCGAAGCACCTCCGGATTATTGACGGAACCATCACGCCCGACGATAAACGAGCAGATTACACGACCTTGCTCCCCGTTATCCTGACTCTCTTTCGGATACTTTATATTCGTGGCTATGTATTTCAACAACTCCGCATCCCCACCCGGAAAACTAGGCATCTTCTCTACCACGGTAAATACTTGCTCGTTCATCTCACGGGATTTGGAAGATAAGGACAAATGGGTATTATTTGTCATATCAGCAGCCAAGACCTCTTGAGACTCCCTTCCTTGATAGCTGCATCGCAAAATCGCATTCGCAGGGACCTCCAAAGAGAAAGCCCCTTTCCTATCCGTGATAGTCCCCTCTTTACCGCCCTTCACCACAACTGATGCCCCGATCAAAGGCTGCCCGGTCTCATCAACCAGAATGCCCGTAGCCGTCACCATAGCGTTCGAGACCGTAGCCTCATTCGCCAGACGGACAGTCAAACGGGCTACCGCCTCGATATTACTTAACAGCATCAAGATCCCTACCAATGGAATAAATATCAGATATTTCGTACGTACGATACCCGGGCTCCGCTTCTTGTTCATCATCATAATCCGGTTCTTCAGATGCAGCACATTGAAACTATTATACAAAGTAGTAACAGACTGATGATGAGCCAATCCCAATAAATGGTATTGATAGCTCTTACTATCGTAACCGGACTGGATCACCGTGTTATCCGCCAGATACTCCAGATTATGCCTAACCTCACGCTTCAATAACCATACAAAAGGATTGAACCAGCAAGCCATACACATCATCTCGCTCAAGATCACGTCAATCGAGTGCCATTGGGATACGTGCGTACATTCATGCGTCAATATCTCATCCGTTTCCTTATCCGAATGACTCTCCGGATGCAAGAAGACCATACGGAAAAAGGAGAATGGCCCGGCGGCCTTCCGCAACGCATAAACCGGAGTTTCATGAATAACAACACGCTCACTGGTATGAGCCAACCATAAGATACTGCTTAATTGCACGAGAAAACGTCCGCATAAGAACGCTACGATCCCCCAATAAATAAACCCCAAAGATCCCAGCAACCATCCATACCAATCCACGGACGCCGCGGCATCCGCTTTCGCCGTCGCCTCAGGCAACATAGCGGAATACATATAAATCACGTCCGCTATAGGCTCTTGTTGCCTTACCCAATCTTGGATGTTCAGCAAAGGATAAAACAGAGCCAAGCCAAAGAACGCCAGCAAGATCGCACGACGTAGCTTGAAGAACGTGTCCTTATAGAAGAACAACCGGTAGAAGGCGTAAAAGAGTACAAAGGCTACATTTACCTTCAATAAGTAGGCAAATTCCGGTGTCATGGTATGTGGGATTTAGATTATTCTTTTCCTTTCTCAATCAAATCGATGATATCCTTTAAATCATCCGTAGAGATTTTCTGATCTTTCGCAAAGAAAGAAACCATTTCTTTATACGAGTTAGCGAAATAATTCGTTACCACGCCGCCAAGGAACGTACGTTTATATTCCGTTTCCTCTATCAAAGGACGGTATTCATACGTATTTCCATAACGTTTCGCCTTCACGTACTTCTTTCGCTCCAGATTCTTGATCACGGAAGCGAGCGTCGTATAAGGAGGTTTCGGGTCCTCGTATTTGGCCAGCACATCTTTCACAAAACAAGGACCGATCCGCCAAATCCAGCGCATCGCCTCTTCTTCCTGCATCGTTAGCTTCTCCATAAATCTTATCCTTTTATTAATGTATATCCACAAAGCTACGAAATAGTCGTAAACAGCATACGGAAGGCACGTTAATTAACATTAAATAAGAATCACAAGACCTACAATCGTGAATTATTGCAACTTAAACGTGATCGGCACCGTATATTTCACGGCTACCGGCTCGCCTCTTTGGGTGCCCGGTGTCCAACGAGGCATCATTTGCAAGACCCGAACCGCCTCTTGGTCTAATGCCGGGGAGATTCCTCTAAGGACCTTGTAATTCGTAAGCGTTCCATCCTTCGTTACCACAAACGAACAAATCACACGGCCTTGCTCCCCTTTCTCTTGGCTCTCTTGTGGATACTTTACATTCTTGGCTATAAATTTCAAAAGCTCCGCATCACCGCCGGGAAACTTCGGCATCACCTCTACTACCCTAAATACCTGCTCTCCATTTTCCAGCGTATCTTCGTCCTCCGCTTGTACCTGCACTTGCTCTTTTTCCTTTGCAACATCTGTCGGTACACTGTCTTCTTTTTGTTCCGAAGACTGCCCACATCCTACACACATCGCCAAAGCGAACAGGATGATCATTGTGTTCATAATCGCCTTTTTCATTTTCAATCCGTTTTAAAGTTATTTATACCGTTATTACACACGCTTACCAACCTCTAAGCATATCCGGATATTACGTTGGTTTCGCAAACATACGAAATACTCGTAATATAAACATAAGCAATCTGTTAAATAACACTAATAGCCATCAAAGGCATAGAAAAGATAAAAGAACACGATTATTTACCGAACAGTTAAAATACACAATATGCCCACTTTGCACGTAAATATTGGTATATAACTGATATCTAAATAGTTATACATATACACCTATTACCGATCCAATTACTATCTATAATAAATCAGATTACTATCAATAGTAAATCGGATTTTCTATAGATAGTAACCATGAATACTATAGCTTCTATCGCTAGATTATTACAAGAAGTACAACCGAGCGATACATATCGAAGTCAAATAAGCGAATAGAACACAAAAACCGGATTGCCCTCCTCTCCTTTTAAGTTCAACTCCTGCGGAATCGTGATCGAGCGAAGCGATTTATATAAGTTTAGCTCATACGGGGTCACTACTTGTACCAGCTCATCTTTTATGACCCTCCCCCAGACCGGAAAATTCCGATAACTTCTCGTACCCTGCATGCCATGTTGAAGGTTCGCATCCGCCAGTTCATAGATAGAACCCGGCATCTCACATTTTTCCACAAGTGTCTTTCCCGTCTTTTTATCTACAGAGGCTATATAATAGCCTTGGTTATACAATAAACGGAAATAATAATGTGCCGGAAACTCAATCATATCTTGCACAAAGATATCCTTGGGATCCTTTTTTTCAATTCGCAAATTACTCATGTCCGTAACATCCAACGAACGAATCACTTCCGCATCCGAGTTTTTCAGATCAAGGACACAGGCCGCACTGATTCGATCCGCCGAGATACAGAAGACCGTATCATTGCTACCGGTCTTAAACAACACGGAGTTTTGCGCATCAGAATAAGCGGGGGCGATGCTTGTCGTGAACCCGCTCTTCTCATGGGGTAATAAAAAGGAATAAAAATCATTCTTGATCGCTATCGTATCCCCTTTCCTCGAAAATAGGCCCAATCCGAATCCCCCTCCATTGAAAGGCTGAAAAGGGAATGATATGGCGGCAAAGCGATCCTTTCCGATATGACGCATATAGATTACCGAATACTCATGGGTGGATTGTCCGATAAATTCACCTTCCAACGTATATTCCCAAACTCGATTATTACTAAATAAAAAAAGGCGGTCATTACGTTCGTCCACTTGGATACATGGCAGAATACCGCTAAATTCACCCGGCCCCTGCCCTTCTTTCACCAACGTCCGGATAAAACGCCCTTGCCGATCGAACAGGACGATACGGGGCTCTTTTACGGGAAGCACATAGATATATCGATCTGTCACGGCATAATCATAAACTCCGTCTATCAACGAGGCATCATCCGTGGTCACCTCTAAAGGGACAAAAGTAACCCCCTTGATCTCATCGCCTAATCCCAATAGCCCCGGTTTATCCATCCCCCCTCTTATATCCGCGGTTAAAAGAGAGGAGGCTTCCGTTGGCGAAGAACCACATGACACGAAATTAGAAACGACAAAAACACTATTTAAATAAAACAAGATAGAGACTAACTTTACACTTTTCATAACCATGCTTTTTTGCCTCCAAAAATATCCTGCATATCTCACAAATCACATGATAAATGAGAACAAAAATGAGAACAAATATGCCAATTCCGATATAAAGATTTAATAATCAAAAGCTTGATATAAACTCTACAAATGTCTCCGTAGAACCTTCTTTCTTAAAAATCTTCCGGAATAGACGAGGACGAAGTACCGAACTATTATATTTCAATACCCGTGTGATCTGGTTGGCGGGAACGCCGATCTTCGTAAGCATACAGACCTTCAACTCCGTATCGGAAATAGCAGGATATAGTTTTTTCAGCCGTAAGGTAAAGTCATCATAAGCCTTATTCAACAGCACCTCCAAAAGCTCCCAATCCTCAGAGACAATCTTGCCGGCATCCCGATCGTGAAACTTCTCATAGACCTCCGATTTCCGCAAGATCGCGACAGATAATAAATGCTTACTCTCCTTATTATGAATCGACTCGTTACAAATCTCCAGCCGTTGTTTTTCCAATTGTAAGGAAACCAACATCAACTCTTGATCCTTTTCTTCCTTTATTTTCGTAATTCTCTTTTCCAAAAGGGCGATTTGCCGTTCATTCTCTTCTTTTTCTTCTCGCATACGTTGTTGCTGGCTAGCAATCGAGCGTCGCAAGGTTTCTTCCCTTCGAAGAGCGTTTTCCTGCGTATTTCTCCATCGCCGATAAAGGAGGAAGCAAATAAATAGGATTATGCCGATAATAAACGCATACAGATAACGCTCCTGTCCCCTTTGCGATAGCATCAATTCTTTCCTATACAAGTCCTCACGAACCGGCCTTACATCATACCGGGAAGTGATCTGATAAATCGATTCTCTCGCTGACAGCGATCCGATAGAATCCCGTAACGCCTCGTATTTCTTGACTTCCTCCAGTATCCGGCCTTGTCCGGCCGTATCATTCAAGAGCTGATATTGGGCACTCGCTTTTCTCAAAAAAGACATGGCCTTGCCATATAATTCCTGCTCGGCGTACAGCCTCCCTATCTGGTTATATAACCGTCCCCAAAATTCGTAATCCCAATTCCCTCCCTCATATTCCAACGCACGTAAATAGCATTCCAAAGCTAGGGACGGTTGATCCATATCCTCATAGACTTTCCCCCGGTAAAACCACGCTTTGGGAGGCCAGTAACAGCCTCGTGTCGCCCTATAATAATCCGTAGCGATAGAGATTATGGAATCCGATGTATGCCTCAATCCCGCCTCATCCCGTGATTCGGTCCATAACAGACAATAACGGGCTTTCTCTCGAAGCGATAATCCATTGATATCCGTCACTTTCTCTAATAACACCAAAGCGCTGTCCGGATGATACGGAATCAATTTCTCTACCTGCCAGAACAGGTTGCCATGCTTGTCGCTCCTATACGAAAAAAACACAAGAACCAAGATCGCGATCGTAAACAATAAGATCGTAAACTTGATCCCTATGGAAAAATGCCGTGGCCCATTCAAATCCTTACGCATATAGGCAAATGTATATAAATTATTCATAAGGAAAGCCTTTTCCTTCCGCATTATTTCATGTGTCGGGGCACATGCCTTAACCTCTCCCATCAATGCAGAAATATTTCTTTAATCGTTTGCGCGATATATGGATTTAGCATACCTTTGCGTGATAATTACATAGTTTAAGTAGAAATTTCTAAATACAATTAAATAACTTAAATTATTATCTTATGTGGTTACTTAATTCTTCTATCGGGAAGAAGCTGATAATGAGTATATCAGGCCTCTTTCTTGTTCTGTTCTTATTGTTCCACCTGTCGATGAACGTGGCGGCCGTTTTCTCCGGAGAGGCTTATAACATGGTTTGTTCGCTGTTGGGCTCTAATTGGTACGCTGTGGCAGCTACTCTCGTATTGGCCGCAGGCGTTGTGATCCACTTCGTGTACGCTATCATTCTTACCTTGCAAAACCGTAAGGCACGTGGTAACGACCGTTACGCTATCAACGCTCGTCCGAAAGGCGTGGAATGGGCATCTCAGAACATGTTCGTTTTGGGCTTGATCGTTATCCTGTTCATGCTATTGCACTTCAGCCAGTTCTGGTATAAGATGATGTTCGCCGAATTGATCGGTCATCACGAAGTAGCATTGGGGTCAGCGATGGTATCTCCACAAGACGGAGCCGCTTTTATCAACTATTACTTCCAAGGTAATGCCGTGATCACCGTTCTTTATTTGATCTGGTACGTGGCTTTGTGGTTCCACTTGACTCACGGTTTCTGGAGCGCTATCCAAACAATCGGTTGGAATAACACGATCTGGATGAACCGTTGGGAATGTATCTCTAAGATCGTAGCTACGGTTATTTGCGGACTTTTCGCAATCATTACTATCATCTTCTTCCTAAACGGAGTAGGTGCTTAATTGCAAGCTACAGGTTTTATAATTAAGAACTTTTGAAATTAAATCATTATGTCTGAAATAAATTCTAAAATACCTCAAGGCCCGTTGGCTGAGAAGTGGACTAATTATAAAAATCACCAGAAATTGGTGAACCCCGCTAACAAGCGTCGTTTGGATGTTATCGTAGTCGGTACAGGTTTGGCTGGAGCTTCCGCTGCCGCATCTTTGGCAGAGATGGGATTCAACGTATTGAACTTCTGTATCCAGGATTCTCCCCGCCGTGCACACTCTATCGCCGCTCAAGGTGGTATCAACGCCGCTAAGAACTACCAGAATGATGGTGACTCTGTTTACCGTTTGTTCTACGATACGATCAAAGGTGGTGACTACCGTGCTCGTGAGGCTAACGTTTATCGTTTGGCTGAGGTTTCTAACTCAATCATCGACCAGTGCGTGGCTCAAGGCGTTCCTTTCGCTCGCGAATATGGTGGTTTGTTGGATAACCGTTCATTCGGTGGCGCTCAGGTATCGCGTACGTTCTACGCCCGTGGCCAGACGGGTCAGCAGCTTTTGTTAGGCGCTTATTCAGCGTTGAGCCGCCAGATCGGTTTAGGCAAGGTTAAGATGTACACTCGTCATGAGATGTTGGATGTAGTCAAGGTAGACGGTCGTGCTCGTGGTATCATCGCCCGTAACTTGATTACAGGTAAGGTCGAGCGTTATGCCGCTCACGCTGTAGTTGTGGCTACAGGCGGTTACGTTAATACGTTCTTCTTGTCAACCAACGCTATGGCATCTAACGGCTCCGCTGCATGGCAATGCTACAAGAAAGGAGCTTACTTCGCTAATCCTTGTATGGTCCAGATCCACCCGACTTGCGTACCAGTGAAAGGTGACTTCCAATCTAAATTGACTTTGATGTCCGAGTCCTTGCGTAACGACGGTCGTATCTGGGTTCCGAAGAAACTGGAAGACGCTAAAGCTTTACAGGCCGGAACGAAGAAAGGTAAAGATATTCCTGAGGCAGACCGCGATTATTATTTGGAGCGTCGTTATCCGGCATTCGGAAACTTGGTTCCTCGCGACGTGGCTTCTCGTGCCGCTAAAGAACGTTGCGACGCAGGCTTCGGCGTGAACAGCACGGGCTTGGCCGTATTCTTGGATTTCTCCGATGCGATCAATCGTTTAGGTAAAGAAGTCGTTAAGCAGAAATACGGTAACTTGTTCGATATGTACGAAGAGATTACGAATGATAATCCATACGAGACTCCGATGATGATCTACCCTGCATTACACTACTCAATGGGTGGATTATGGGTTGACTATGAGTTGATGACTTCCATTCCGGGTCTGTTTGCTATTGGTGAGGCTAACTTCTCCGATCACGGAGCGAACCGTTTGGGTGCTTCTGCTTTGATGCAGGGATTGGCCGATGGTTATTTCGTATTACCATACACGATCCAGAACTATTTGTCAGACCAAATCCAAGTTCCGCGCTTCAGTACTGATCTGCCGGAGTTCGTTGAGGCAGAAAAGGCCATCAAGGATCGTATCCAAAAATTGATGAATATCAAAGGTAAAGAAACCGTAGACACGATCCACCGCAAACTAGGTCATATCATGTGGGAACATATCGGTATGGCACGTGACGCAAAAGGTTTGCAAGAAGCTATCCAGATGTTGAAAGACTTGAAGAAAGAGTTCTGGAGCAACGTATTCATCCCGGGCAATGCGGACAACTTGAATACTGAGTTGGAGAAAGCATTACGTGTAGCCGATTTTATCGAGATTGGTACATTGATGGCACACGATGCTTTGGACCGTGCCGAGTCTTGTGGTGGTCACTTCCGTACGGAGCACCAGACAGAAGAAGGTGAGGCCTTACGTCATGACGATAAGTTCATGTACGTATCTTGCTGGGAGTACCAAGGCGAGGACAAAGATCCTGTCATGTTGAAAGAGGATTTGAACTACGAGTTCGTTGTTCCTCAAACACGTAACTACAAGAAGTAATAATCATCAATCGCAGAAAAAATTAGAATCATGGATAAAGATATAAGTGTAACACTTAAGGTTTGGCGTCAGAGAGGTCCGAAGGAGAAAGGACAATTCGAGACATACAAAATTGAGAAGATCAATCAAAGTGTCTCTTTCTTGGAAATGTTGGATATCTTGAACGAGCAATTGGTCAACGAAGGTAAGGAACCGATCGTATTCGATCATGACTGCCGTGAGGGTATCTGTGGTATGTGTTCATTGTATGTAAACGGACACCCACACGGACCGGCAACCGGAGCTACGACTTGCCAGTTATATATGCGCCGTTTCCACGATGGAGAAACAATTACGATCGAGCCGTGGCGTTCCGCAGGTTTTCCGGTTATCCGCGACTTGATGGTAGACCGCTACGCTTACGACAAAATCATCCAAGCTGGTGGTTTCACATCTGTCAACACTGGTGGTGTACCCGACGCTAACGCAATACCTATCCCCAAGAAGGACGCAGACTTAGCCATGGATGCCGCCGCTTGTATCGGTTGTGGCGCTTGCGCTGCCGCTTGTAAGAATGGTTCAGCTATGTTGTTCGTATCCGCCAAGGTTAGCCAGTTGGCTTTGTTACCTCAAGGTAAAGTCGAGGCTGCTCGCCGTGCCAAAGCAATGGTCGCTAAAATGGATGAACTTGGCTTCGGTAACTGTACGAACACACGCGCTTGCGAGATGGAGTGTCCGAAGAACATCTCCGTTAGTAACATCGCTCGTTTGAACCGTGAGTTCATTTGCGCTAAATTGCAAGACTAATATTTGATTAGTATATCATGGAAAAGGCGTCTTTCTCTAAAAGAAAGGTGCCTTTTTATTTTTGTTATATGTTGAAAAACATAATTTAGCACTACAGATCTTGACAGGAATTGAAAAGTCCGTATATTTGCATCGTGGTTTTTTCATAATAGTATTAGATTTAAGGTTAACAAAGTTTGGTTAGGGCTTGTCGTGAGACAGGCTTTAATTGTTTATAGACCTACCTTTTAAACATGGACCACAAAATACTGCAAATAGAGATTGTTTAGCGTCATTTTATCGTCGATCTTTGCCTTTAAAGATCATATCGTATATGCTAATAAGTATTTTATTTGGCTTCTTATGTTATTTTCTCCGGGTGTTGATCAAGCACAAGAAAAAAATCATGCGCCAGATAAGACAAATGGTAAAACAAAAATAAAATGGACAAAAAACGAACCACCAGTTCTTTCAGGGCAATGAGCACGGAAAGAAAACTCGAGTCGATCTTCCTTTTCGTAACAGGCCGATGCAACGCCAAATGCGCGATGTGCTTCTATGCCCAAGAAATGGATAAGAAGCAACCCGACCTCACTTTCGATGAAATCAAGAAAATATCAGAAACCGCCGGGCAATTCAACCGATTATGGATATCCGGGGGTGAGCCTACCCTGCGTGAGGATCTACCGGAAATATTGGAATTATTCTACAAAAACAACCATATCAAAGATGTGAACATCCCTACGAACGGCTTAAAACCAGACCGGATCGTCGAATGGGTAAAACGGTTCCGCCAGAACTGCCCGGATTGTAATATTAACGTAAGCCTTTCCTTGGATGGTTTCGGTACGACCCACGACACACAGAGAGGCGTACCGGGAAACTTCTATAAGGCTCTGGAAACCCTGCGTAAGATACAGGAGAATTTCGGAGACGACGGCAAGGTCCTGAAAAATATAGCAACCGTTATCACGAAATACAATATAGACCAGGTAGAAGACTTCATGACTTGGGTATACGGACGTTTCCGTACCTCCACACATACGATTGAGGCCGCCAGAGGCATGACCCGTGACGATGGCGTGAAAATCCTAACCGAGTCAACGCTACGCAAAATACAAGATGACATATCCCCTATATATTCAGCTTATGCGGATCGGATGGTAGCGGATACCACCGGCTTAAGGAAACCGATCACACGCTTCTTCTATCTCGGCCTTATACGTACCTTATATAATGTACGTGCCAGCAACATAGATCACCCGACCCCTTGGGGGATGGATTGTACGGCCGGAGAGACTACCTTGGTAATCGACTACGACGGACGTTTTCGTGCCTGCGAGTTACGGGAACCGCTCGGAAATATAAAAGAGTATGGTTGCGATATAAGTAAAGTGATGAATAGCGAAGCGATGAAACAGGAAATAGCCGCTATCGGACATGGGTATAAAGCCAACTGTTGGTGTACGCACGGCTGTTGGATCACCTCATCCGTCATTTTCAATCCACGTAAGATGATTCGCTCCGTATATAAAGGATACCGGGAAACGAAACGATTGAATCATCCCCTAGCCATCAATGAGCAGAAACTACAAACGATGGAAGCCAAATACCATCTGGACATCGAGCGTTTGCGTCAACTGAATATCCGGTAAACAAGATCCTCATAGCCCATAAATAAACGTAGCATGAAAATACTATTAGTAACCAGAGGCTCACAAGGCGACGTCCTTCCTTATTTGGCCATAGCGACCGAATTAGAAAGACGTGGCCATGAGGTGACCATCAATCTCCCTCAAATATTCGAGGAGACCGTTAAACCCTACGGATTTAAATACGTATTGCAACAGTTTGACGATATCGGCGGCATGATCGATAGCGCAGCGCAAAACTCACATAAATTCCAGCCATTCCTTAAATGGATGCGGAACGTGATCGATAAACAGTTCGATCAATTGATTCCCCTACTAAAAGAGCATGATATTTTAGTATCGACCAACTCGGAATTTGCTGTCGCAAGTATCGCCGAGTATTGCAAGAAGCCCTTGATACGTACCGCCTACGCCCCGTTCTTGCCGGGTAAGAAGATTCCCCCGGCCGTATTGCCATTTCCCAAACCCAACCCGATCATCACTCCCGCTATCCTATGGAAGTTGATGAACCGGATGACCAATTTCATGGTCAAAGACACGATCAATAAGAACCGGGCTAAATACGGACTCCCGCCGATCCGCAATTTTGGCTATCACGCGGGAGAGCATTCATATAATTACTTGCTTTTCAGCCAGCACCTAGGAAACGTAGATCCGGACTGGACGTTCGAATGGTCGATCGGAGGCTATTGCTTCAATGACACTTTTCAATATGATGAGAAGGCTTACGAGGAAATGATATCATTCGTCGACAGCGCTCAAAGCCCTATTATCTTTTTTACCCTCGGGAGTTGTAGTTCCAAGGATGGTAACCGTTTCAGCAAAGCCTTGGTCGATATTTGCAAGAAACATGATTATCGGCTCATCATCGGTTCCGGTTGGGCAAAGACAGGAATCACCTTACGAGCGGATAAACATTTATTCTTAATGAAGCAGCCGGTTCCGCATAATTTGATATTTCCGCACTGCGACGGCGTTATCCATCATGGAGGTTGCGGCACGACCCATAGCGTAGGAAGGGCGGGAAAGCCCCAATTAATCACTCCGTTGATTATCGATCAACCCTATTGGTCCTATCGAATCCACCAATTAGGGTTAGGGCCGGAAGGGGTTAAGATAGCGAAAGCGAGCGAGCAGGAGATCGAACGCAAGGTTTGTGATCTGGTCACCAATCCACTTTATAAGAAAAATGCCGCTCATATAGGCGAGATGATCCAAAAAGAGGGAGGTATAAAGAATATATGCGACTCTATCGAAAGATTTCAATGAGGCATAAGTTCCTATTAGATTTTATTACATGTTATAAAACACAATTTAGCACTTAAACTATTGACAAATAACGGTAACTCCGTATCTTTGCATCGTGGTTTTTTCATAATAGTATTAGATTTAAGGTTAACAAAGTTTGGTTAGGGCTTGTCGTGAGACAGGCTTTAATTGTTTATAGGGGTTTGCTTCCCTAGATTTACATATAACTATAAAAAAACGGCCACCCCTAAAAAGAGGCGGCCGTAATTATTTTCAACAATAATTATTCTTCAACAATCCTTGTAACTTCCAGATCAAAGATCAACGTTGTATAAGGCTTTATTATGACACTTCCCGAAGCACTCCTTCCAGCTGAACCGTATCCCATCTGTTGAGGAATCCAAATCTCCCAACGATCTCCTGGGTGCATATTCTGTAACGCTGTAGCAAAACCATCTACCATATCAGAAACAGTAAGCTCGGCAGGGGCCCCTGCCTCAAACGATTTATCATCAAAAACCGTTCCATCAATAAACGTCCCTTTATAATAACATTCCACCTTGCTCGTATAATAAATCGGCTCCTTACTCTCCCCAGTCTTCAAGACCTTGTAAAGGATAAATCCGGCATTACTTTGAGAACTCAATTGCTCGAAACCCGGAACCAGCATCTGGGCTTGAAAAGCCTCCTCATTCTGGACCTTCCAAACCTCATCCACCTCTAGTGCCTCATCATCATCCCCACAAGAGGTGATCATGAGCACGCAAAACAACATCAACGCGATATGCCAGTACTTCTTCATTCGTTTACTCTATTACCTTTTTCAATAAATTCTTCATGCTCACCTTCTCCGTGATAATATCGTGAAGCTTATCGATGCTTACGCGCTCTTGCTCCATCGTGTCACGGAAACGGATCGTTACGCAATTATCCTTCAAGGTGTCATGGTCTACCGTAATACAATACGGGGTACCGATCGCATCCTGACGGCGATAACGCTTACCGATAGAATCCTTCTCGTCGTATTGGCAACGGAAGTCGAAACGCAACATATTTATAATCTCCTCAGCTTTCTCGGGCAGGCCATCTTTCTTCACCAATGGCAACACGGCCAATTTGATCGGAGCCAAGGCTGCGGGCAACTTCAATACCACACGGCTCTCGCCATTCGCCAACGTCTCCTCGCAGTAAGAACCCGCCATGATGCTCAAGAACACACGGTCTACGCCGATCGAGGTCTCGATTACATACGGAGTGTAACTCTGGTTCAACTCCGGATCGAAATATTGGATCTTTTTACCGGAAAACTTCTCATGCTGACTCAAGTCGAAGTTCGTACGGCTATGTATACCCTCCACTTCCTTAAATCCGAACGGCATCTCGAACTCGATATCCGTAGCCGCATTTGCGTAGTGAGCCAACTTCTCATGATCGTGATAGCGATACTTCTCATCGCCCAAACCTAGGGCTTGATGCCATTTCAAGCGAGTAGACTTCCATTTCTTGAACCACTCGATCTCCTCACCCGGACGAACAAAGAATTGCATCTCCATTTGCTCGAACTCACGCATACGGAAGATAAACTGACGAGCCACGATCTCATTACGGAACGCCTTACCGATCTGAGCGATACCGAACGGGATCTTCATACGGCCAGTCTTCTGCACATTCAAGAAGTTCACGAAAATACCTTGGGCCGTCTCCGGACGAAGATAAACCTTCATCGCTCCATCAGCGGTAGAACCCATATCCGTAGAGAACATCAAGTTAAACTGGCGAACCTCCGTCCAGTTACGAGTTCCGGAAATCGGGCAAACGATCTCGCAATCCAAGATCAATTGGCGAAGATCCTCGAAGTTAGACTCGTTCATCGCCTTGCTATAACGCTCATGGATCTCATTCCATTTCGCTTGATGCTCCAATACACGAGGATTCGTCTCACGGAACTTAGCCTCATCGAAAGACTCCCCGAATTTCTTAGCGGCTTTCGCCACTTCCTTATTCATTTTCTCCTCGATCTTGCCCAAATGGTCCTCGATCAAAACGTCCGCACGGTAACGTTTCTTCGAGTCCTTGTTATCGATCAACGGATCATTAAAAGCGTCAACATGGCCGGAAGCTTTCCAGATAGTAGGGTGCATAAAAATAGCGGAATCAATACCCACCACATTCTCATGCAGCAAAGTCATGCTATCCCACCAATATTTCTTTATATTGTTCTTTAACTCAACACCATACTGGCCATAATCGTATACCGCTCCCAAACCGTCATAAATCTCTGAGGAGGGAAATACGAAACCATACTCCTTACAGTGTGAAACTAATTTCTTAAATACATCTTCTTGTGCCATAATCTAATAATTTGCCAATTTTGTTAATATGCCAATGTGCCAATAATAAGTCCATCGGAGACCCGCCTGAGTGGCACATTAGCACATGGTCTCCTTTATGAGGTTACAAAGTAAATGATTTTTTCCGTAACTATAGAAAGTTTTGTATATTTACGACGTAAATCGTTAGTGTTTGCGCAAACAGTATAATTTAAACAAGATAATACCATGAAATCAGAAGAAATCTCACGCCGCTCGTTCCTTAAGCGAGCGCTAGCCTTATCGGCAGTATCGGCCATCCCGTCGTTCTGGACACCCGCCCACGGACGTGTTCTACCTACTTCCCCGCTAATCAGCGCTAATGACCGGGTAAACATCGCGTTCATCGGCATCGGACAACGAGGGGGCGAGATCGCCAAGGAATTGTATAACACAGGTCTGTGTAACGTAGTAGCTCTCTGCGACGTGGACATGGGAGCCCCTCACACGCAAGAGATTATCAACATGTTCCCGAAAGCGGCCCGTTTTCAAGACTTCCGCACGATGTTCGACCGGATGGCGGACAAGATCGATGCCGTAAGCGTAGGCGTGCCGGATCATTCCCACTTCCCGATCACGATCGAGGCGATGGCGCACGGCAAACATGTATATGTAGAGAAACCGATGGCCCGCACATTCCAAGAAATAGAGATCATGATGCGTGGAGCGAAGAAATACGGCGTTGTCACCCAAATGGGTAACCAAGGACATTCCGAGGCGAACTATTTCCAATTCAAGGCATGGAAAGAGGCCGGTATTATCAAGGATGTTACCGCCATTACCGCCCATATGAATAATCCGCGTCGCTGGCACGGATGGAACCCGAATATTAGGCATATGCCTATGGGAGAACCGGTTCCCGAGACGATGGATTGGGACACATGGATCGGCGTAGCTCAATATCATGATTACAACCATGACTACCATTTGGGACAATGGCGTTGTTGGTACGACTTCGGAATGGGTGTCTTAGGAGACTGGGGAGCGCACATTTTGGATACGGCACATGAATTCCTAGATTTAGGATTGCCTACAGAAATAAATCCGCTTTATTTGAAAGACCATAACCCGTTCTTCTTCCCGATGTCATCCACCCTTTTGTTTAAATTCCCGGAAAGAGGGAATATGCCGGCCGTGGATATCACTTGGTACGATGGACTGGACAATATCCCCTCCGTCCCGGAAGGTTACGGTGTTTCCGAGCTCGACCCGAATATCCCGACCGTAGCCGGCGGCAAGATACAACCGGCGAAGTTGAACCCGGGCAAGGAAATCTACTCGAAAGAATTAACCTTCAAGGGTGGTTCTCATGGAAGTACCTTATCTATCATCCCGGATGAGAAAGCGAAAGAGATGGAATCCCGCTTACCGGAAGTGCCGAAAAGCCCTTCAAACCATTTCGCGAACTTCCTGTTAAGCTGTATGGGTAAGGAGAATACCCGCTCACCGTTCTCTATCGCCGGCCCATTAAGTCAGGTATTCTGTCTCGGCGTATTAAGCCAGCGCTTGAACCGCAAGCTCGTCTTCGACCGTGACACGAAACAGATCACGAACGATCCGGAGGCGAATAAGATGCTATGTGGAGTACCGCCTCGCAAAGGATGGGAACAATATTATACCATTTAATTGAAACATGGAGAATTGAAAGTTATTCGCTCATCGCTTTAACTTTCAATTCTCTCATATAGTTTATAAGCCTATTTGCTACAACATCTACAACTATCCCTGCATTCATCTGGTCTTAGGATGATTAACTAATGGTGGTAGATAAAAAACATCTACAATTATCTAGCTCTATCTACCACTATTTACCGCTATTTACCACTTTTCCATCACCTAACACAACGCTTCTCCACACTCACCATATAACATTATCCGATCTCCTTTCAACACGGATAAAATATTAACATCTAGCCATTTGTAGTTTTTTAACCTAAAAAACAAAAGTTTGTCCATATGAAAACAAAAGTTTAATAAGCGGAAAACTTTTGTTTCTCTATAGGGAAACTAAAGTTTCCTCAGTATGAAACTTTTGTTACCTCTAAGAGAAACCCACTTTTGCTTTTAATCCCGACGCTACGCTCTGCTTTTTTTGTTATATTTATGGCAAATATAGAAAACCATAAGAACTAAAAGAATTTTCAAATTACCGGAGGAAAAGTACAAGGAGTGAGAACAACTACGGAAGGGGTCTTATTGTATAAGGGTATTTCATGAAGACCGGAAATCCGAACGAACAAGGATTGGACGAATAGGCACCCTATACGAAGGAAAAAACATTCGTGATGACATTCCATATCGAATAAAGTCATCACGAACGCCTTCAAATATACTCATAGGACTCCGAGAAACTCGACTGGGAGCTAGAAGAAGCCAATTCTTCAGAGACTAATTGAAGCAGATTGCCATTCTGATCATAGGACTTCGTGATCCGACGAAGCTCTATGGATTCTTTTTCTGTCGGAAGGTCGGCATAAACCATGATCTCCATGTTCAATCCGTTCTCATTGCGGTACTCGCTATATCGGAGAACCTCGGACGTTTCGGGATCACGAATCGTTTCTTTTGTCAACAACCCTGTCTCATCGTACTCATAGTCCGTATAAGTAAGCTTCCGGCCGAGTTCGTCGTACTCAACTTTCCGTTCCAGAAGATCATTCTTATAAGAAAAGACTGTCACCTTGCTCTTGCCAATAACCGGATATTCAGTAATCTCCTTTATTTTCCGGCCTTGTTCATCATACTTATAATGAAGCGTAGACAAATTATGATACGTCTGATCTAGGTTTCTGTTGAAGTAAACTTCTTTAGACAAAAAACCCCACTCGTCATAAACATATTCAACGTAGCCAATCAAGTATCCTTCTCCATCCTCCGTATTCAATGGATGTAATACCTTGGAGACACGTCCCGACTCATCGTACACATATTCCTTCGCTAGACTCAGAGGAGAGGAAATACCCGCACCGTACCAAACTCGTGCCAATTTAGATCCCTCCGGATAAACAACACTAGGACAAATCACCGGCTTAGCCTCATCTTGAAATGAGTCCTCGCTACACCCCAGAGTGCCCAGCAAGACAAAAAGCAGAATGATCCCACCTATCGGATTGATGATTCTCATAATATCTTATTTATTTAAGTTTCTATAAGTTATAGATGATCAAACAATCTCAAAAGCTGCATATCTATTAAAAAAAGACACCGAATATTCGTCAGATTCGTATCCTATGAGTGATTTGCCGTTAAAGCTTGAACTTATACCCAACCGTCAGACTCATCGTATTGTAATTGGCACCGACACTTCTTACCTCATACAGAGAGAAATTATCGCCATCGATCTTATAGTTACCGCCCTCATCACCTAGAGAGAGATCATACCCCAGATTCATCACCCAGTTATTCACCTCTATACCAAAAGAAGTTGTCAATCCCCAATCAAAAGAATTCACGTCTCGAAATGGATGATCGGCGTTTTCAGTCTCATCACATCCCGAATGGCCATAACCATAACTATACCCTAGGCCAGTAGATTTGACATATTTACCAAGCGCCTGCGGCTCCTTCGAATACCCCATCGTAAACGAAGATCCCCAATTCGTATCATTCTTGACAGATACACCGGCATACATACCGACCGCTAAATGCATACGTACCTCTTTCGACACTTTCCATGAGAAATCAACCATCACGGGCAATTGCAAAAAATGTTGCGTGATACCACCGGTCATCATCTCTTTCAAGACATACGTGGCAGACTCCGTCGTTCTCGGATAATCTCCCAACGAATACCCTCTATTCGCATAATATAAACCGGATTTCAATCCAATCCATCCCGGTTCAAACTGGTAAGATACACCAACGCCTACCTTAACCCCCGCACGCCAGCTAGAGCCCATTCCAACACGATTAATCGCGGCGAATCCACCCTCCGGAGTAATCCCCCAACGTGATTGAGCGCTTACCATCAAGCCGCTCAAAGCGCATAACACAAATAAAATCAGCTTCTTCATATCATATTCTTTTATATGTAAATATCAATTGTTATTGATAAGACAAAAGATTCTGAAAAACCCCTACCACCTAAATATTTATTTTATAAAATCTCTTTATTTAACGCAAACTCACTCTCGTAAAAGCCTCATTCTTATAAAAACTGCCGAATATTTGCTATATTTACACCCTGTTAGCAATTTGGCGTAATAGCGTTGTGTAGAAAGAACTGGATTTTATGAGACCGGAAGATAAAGAAGACGATTATATCGAGGATAAGGAAAACGAGGAAATTGAGGATATAAATAGTGATACCCAAGATAACGAGACTACGGAGGAAGAGGCGAATACCCATTCCGACTATAAAGTCCCGGGGAAAGGGGATACACGTGTCACGACCTATCATTTGTCTGGGATGTACCAAAACTGGTTCCTAGACTACGCTTCTTATGTGATCTTGGAACGGGCCGTTCCGCATATCAACGATGGACTGAAACCCGTACAACGACGTATCCTGCACTCCATGAGGAGGTTGGATGACGGGCGGTATAACAAGGTTGCGAATATCGTAGGTCATACGATGCAGTTCCACCCTCACGGAGACGCCTCTATCGGAGATGCCTTGGTGCAATTGGGACAAAAGGATCTGTTGATCGATTGCCAAGGAAACTGGGGTAATATCCTGACGGGAGACGGAGCCGCCGCTCCTCGTTATATAGAGGCTCGCCTTTCCAAGTTTGCCTTGGAGACCGTATTCAATCCCAAGACAACCCTTTGGCAGCTTTCTTACGACGGACGTAATAAGGAACCGGTTACCTTACCGGTAAAATTCCCTTTATTGCTGGCACAGGGCGTGGAAGGTATCGCCGTAGGCCTGTCTTCCAAGATACTCCCTCATAATTTCAATGAGTTATTAGATGCTTCCATCGCCTATTTACGGGGAGAGGAATTCGCGTTATATCCGGATTTCCAGACAGGAGGCTCTATCGACATAGCCAAATATAATGATGGAGAACGGGGTGGATCGGTGAAAGTCCGTGCGAAAATCGGCAAGCTCGATAATAAGACATTGGTGATCTCGGAGATCCCGTATGGAAAAACAACCTCTACCGTGATCGAGTCCATCCTAAAAGCGAACGATAAAGGAAAGATCAAGATCAAGAAGGTAGACGATAATACCGCCAAGGATGTAGAGATCTTGGTGCATCTCGCTCCGGGGGTCTCTTCAGACAAGACCATCGATGCCTTATACGCCTTTACGGATTGTGAGATCAGTATCTCCCCGAACTGTTGCGTGATCAAGGAGGACAAGCCTCATTTCCTTACGGTCAGCGATGTGCTTCGCCACTCTACGGATCGTACGCTGGAGCTGTTACGGGAAGAACTCAAGATTCAGAAACAAGAACAAGAGGAGGCCCTGTTCTTCGCCTCCCTTGAAAAGATATTTATCGAGGAGCGCATCTATAAAGATCCGGAGTTCGAGAACGCCAAGAACATGGACGAGGCGATATCCCATATCGACCTTCGTTTAGAGCCGTTCAAGCCTCAATTTATCCGTGAGGTCACCCGGGACGATATCCTGAAACTCATGGAGATCAAGATGGGACGTATCTTAAAGTTCAACTCCGACAAGAGTAACGAGTTCATTGCCCAGACCTTAGAACAAATCGCCAAGATCAACGATAAACTGGAACATATCATCGACTATACTATCGATTGGTTTACCATGCTGAAAGAGAAATACGGCAAGGCTTACCCCCGCCATACCGTGATACGCAACTTCGACACGATCGAGGCGACCAAGGTCGTAGAGGCGAACGAGAAATTGTATATCAATCGTCAAGAAGGTTTCATCGGCATGGGACTGAAAAAGGACGAGTTCATATGTAACTGCTCGGATATAGACGATGTCATTATCTTCTATCGCAACGGTACTTATAAGATCGTCAAGGTAGCGGATAAGATGTTTATCGGCAAGGATATTCTATATGTCAACGTATTTAAGCGCAATGACAACCGGACGATTTACAACGTCATATACCGGGACGGTAAGTTCGGATATAATTACATCAAACGCTTCGCCGTCACAGGCGCTACACGCGATCGGGAATACGACCTGACCAAAGGTACGGAAAACTCCCGTGTCCTTTACTTCAGCGCGAACCCGAACGGAGAGGCGGAGACCGTCAAGGTAATCCTGAAACCCAAACCCCGGCAGAAACTACTCGTCTTCGAGAAGAACTTCAGCGAGATAGCCATTAAGGGACGGGGTTCTCAAGGTAATATCCTGACGAAAGCGGAAGTGCACAAGATCAGCCTCAAGCAGAAAGGCTCTTCCACCTTGGGAGGCCGGGAAGTATGGTTCGACTGGGACGTACTCCGGTTAAATTACGATGGACGGGGAGAAGAGCTAGGCGAGTTCCATAGCAACGATCAGATATTGGTGATCCTGCCGAACGGCGATTTCTACGCCACGAATTTTGACCTTAGCAATCACTACGAGTCCAATATCATGGTCATCGAGAAATACCAGCCGAGCAAGATATGGACTGCCGTATTATACGACGCGGACCAGAAATATTATTACATCAAACGATTCTTGTTGGAGGTAAACACCCGGAAACAGAATTTCCTAGGAGAGAATCCGAAGAACCGCTTGATGTTGCTTACGGATGAGGTCTATCCTCGTATCGAGGTGATCTTCGGAGGCCATGACGCCTTCCGGGAGGCTCTCATCCTCGATGCCGACGAATTTATCGCGGTGAAAGGCTTCAAAGCCAAAGGTAAACGAATCTCTACATTTGAGGTCGAGACAATCAATGAGCTGGAACCGAATCGCTTCGTCCCTTCCGAAAACGCATCGGAATCAGACGATACCGAAGGCAATGAGGAGGGAAACGACACTGACGACGGGCAGAGTACCACGGATATTATCGATGAAATTACGGGACAGATGAAATTGTTTGACGAATAGCCTATGAAAGCTATCACTTGTTTGATTGGTTTGTTCCTGCTGTTTCTCGCGTCACCAGCCAAGGCCCAGTCCGATGGAGACGAGATCCCTTGGTCTATCAACAGCGGGACCATGGTCGGTATAGGAAGCTACAACCTAATGGACACCTATTTATCTCCCAGCATGGAAGATAAGAAATATACAGGCCCCGGATTACGGGTAATGAATGAACGGATGAAGAGGGTCCGGCTGGCAAACTATCAGGTATCCAGACAGCAAATCATAAGCGTCGATCTGGCTAGCACGGATAATGCGGCCTCTACCGCTACGGATTTCGCGGGCTTTATCGATTATACGTTGGGTTACCATTATCATTTGCCCACGGTATTGCCGGATTTAAAGCTTCTGGCGGGTGGTGCCGTGCATGGCATGGGTGGTTTTATATACAATACCCGCAACGGAAATAACCCGGCCTCGGCGAAAGCGGATATCGATTTGAACATCTCCGCCATGGCGATCTATAAGTTACGCGTCAAGGAATATCCCATGACGCTACGCTACCAGTTCACGATCCCCTTCGCCGGTGTTTTATTCTCCCCCCATTACGGGCAATCGTATTACGAGATCTTCAACCTAGGGAATGCCTCGGGAGTGGTGCAATTCAATTCCTTCCATAATAAATTCGCCATGAAGAACTTTTTCACGGTAGATTTCCCGGTTTGTAATTTTACGATACGGGCAGGTTACCTAAACAGCTCTTACCGTACAGATGTCAATGGGATACAGTCTCATATAATCTCTCACTCTTTTATGATCGGCCTCGTAAAAGAATTCATCTCTTTCGGAGGAAAACGCCTAAAGAATACCCAGCGGTTCAAAAGCGCTTATTATTAAAAGGAAATCAAATGAAACGATACCTTATATATATATGTATATCTCTCGGATTCCTGTTTACCGGATGTGAGAAATCGGACGAATACGTGGCCTCCCCACAAGAGAACTTTGAGGCGCTCTGGAAAATATTGGATGAGAATTACTGCTTCTTCGAATACAAGGACATTGATTGGAACGAGGTTCACGACCGTTATAAGACGCAGATAAGCGATACGATGAACCAATACGTCCTATTCGACGTATTAGGCGATATGCTAAACGAGCTGAAAGACGGGCATACCAATTTGATATCCACCTTCAATATGTCCCGCTATTGGGATTGGTACCTCGATTATCCGGATAATTTCGACTCGGACATACAAGAGAATTATCTCGGAAGGAACTACTCGATCGCCGGAGGACTTAAATACACGACATTGAGTGACGGGCAGATCGGGTATATTTATTACGGTAGCTTTTCCAGTTCGGCCGGCGAAAGCGGCTTGGATCACATATTCTATCAATTCAAGGATTGCAAAGGTTTGATCTTCGATATCCGGGATAATGGCGGTGGCATGTTATCAAACGCCGATCGCATCGCTTCTCGTTTCTTGGAGGAAAAGATACTGACCGGCTATATCCAACATAAGACGGGTAAAGGGCACGATGACTTTTCCGAACCTTATCCCCTTTATCTCTCACCTTCCGAGCGTATCCGCTGGTTACGCCCTGTCGTGGTCTTAACGAATCGTCATTGCTACAGCGCGGCCAACGATTTCGTGCAGAAAGTACGCATGATGCCTTATGTAACGACGATGGGAGATCGCACCGGAGGCGGAAGTGGTTTCCCCTTCAACTCCGAGTTGCCCAACGGCTGGGGTGTCCGTTTCTCCGCGTCTCCCATGCTGGATGTGAACAAACAGCATACGGAATTCGGTATCGATCCTACATATAAGGTTTCTATGACCCAAGAAGATATCGAGAAAGGTAAAGATACGATTATCGAGGCGGCGATCACCCACCTCTTGTCCGAGACCGAGAAGAAATAAGGTTTCGCTAAAAAAACAACGCAAATATTTGCAAGTTTATAAAAAAGCATTACCTTTGCACACGATTCCAATGCGGCTGTGGTGTAATTGGTAGCCACGTCAGACTTAGGATCTGATGCTTCACGGCGTGGGGGTTCGAGTCCCTTCAGCCGCACAAATCCAGAAATCCTTGTAAGCGAACTTACAAGGATTTTTTAGTATGGATAAACCTCCTCCATATATACAAGCACTGTGCAGATCAAGGATTACAAACAACATCCAAATTGTTAATTTTAGAAGATTTTGCGCATATTCTGTATAGTTTCAAATTCAAAAACATTTTTTACACCGGACTGGCATGTTGTTTAACACAAGTTATACTCAAAACCCTTGACAAAGGGGCTTTACAAGCTTATCTTTGCATTGTGGTTTTTTCATAATAGTATTAGATTTAAGGTTAACAAAGTTTGGTTAGGGCTT